>Ga0302191_10001233_pt1 | contig 16299 bp, 18 predicted proteins | sample II_Bog_E3_1_FD_198775 | JGI IMG/M metagenome (GOLD analysis project Ga0302191, IMG submission 198775) | Peat permafrost microbial communities from Stordalen Mire near Abisko, Sweden - II_Bog_E3_1 | ecosystem: Environmental > Terrestrial > Soil > Wetlands > Peat | place: Sweden: Abisko...
CTAACAATTATTCAATCTCAATTTTATCATCAAAAGATTTCATTTAGTGGTTGAAGTCTATACCGTTATTTAAACATCCTTCGCATTTACAGGCCTCAGTGCACCCCACTCCAGAGTTAAAACATTCGCAATATCTTTTCTGGCATTGTGACTTCTTACAGTTGCAACGCTTTTCAGAAAGACTGCAGTTACGCAGGCCACCATCCTTGATAGTAGTTTTTGCAACTGCGATATCTTCTTCAAATTCAGGAAGGTTTTTGCACCCCGAACACCCACAATCACCCCCACATTTCTTACCTGATGAAAAGCACTCGCAGTACATCTTGAGGCATAAAGTTTTCTTACATGTGCATCCCATCTTTTTTTTCTTGGTGGAGTTAGAAGTTGCATGCAATAGCGTTAGATGCTCTGCGAGTGAGTCTTCCTCTGGAGGTAACGGCGTTTGTTCAGGCGGATTTTCGATATTTATACATGATTGACTTGGAAATGCATTGATGCTGTTGATGAATTTGAGAGAATGGTTAAACTAAGGAAATTTATCGCATGAGGGCAGGCTGAAAAAAGAGTTCTTGCCGAACTTATCGTTCATCGAGTAGTATAATAATTTTAATATATGCCTCACCAATCGAAACTGACAAATTTGCACCCGTTCTTAGTAATACTGAGATATACCTAATTACAGGCATTACAGCTAAATAATATGACTAATCCTACTTTTTGGGGATATTTGTTGATAAGAAATTAACCGAATATATCAAGCACTGGATAAGTGAACCTAAACAGACTATTTATTAGGTGGATTATCTTTATTGCTTGCGTTTCCTTTCTCTTGGAAGAGCTGTTATCCGCTTCTTTCTGCGTCCGAGACTCAGAACCTAGCTGCATAATATTGCCCAATCTAGCATTTGGCAAACACTCTAAAAATACACGTTAATCATTCCTCAATGAGGGTGTTAATCCACTTGACGTTGAGAGTCTCAATGGGCTACCTCCAATGCGGATACTCCTCCCATGGGGCATTACTGATACTCAAAAGGAGCACATTAGGAAAAAATTCGCAAGGCTGTTCACTGTTATAGTCATTATCGAGTTGTTGCGATTCCTCCTCCATGAGCCTGAGTTGTTGTTCGTAAAGCAGATTGAGATAGACATTTTCCTCCTTGGTTTGAAGATGACAGCGATTGCCTATATAAGGGATGAAGTACACACCAATCTAAAAGAGTAGTTATGATTTTGGCACAGTAGACAGACCCAGTCATCGTAACGATTACTGCTACCTGAGCCCTTGCGTTGAGAGGAACTGTTTTTTTAACGCATTCAGACAAATAAATTTATTATTTAAATAGAAGCAAGACGAAAAAGTATGGTATCCTTTGATAGGATAGTTCGAGATATCCAAAGATACTAGAAATGGAGTCAGCTTTGTATTTATAATTCAGTAAAAATAAATGTTTATAATATTTTTTGATGGGATATTTGCATGAGGGCAATAAAGGTACCTTTAAAAAATATGAATTTGAGTGTAATTATCACTGAATTTATCAGTTGAGTTTCGATACAAACATATAATCACAATGCACGATATTGACTCCAGCTGCGAAATAATGGAAACTTTAAACTAAATCATAAGATGGTATTTTCCAAAATAGGCCAACTGATTTCCCAATATAACTATTACATTCAACATGCAAAAATAAATAAAAAGGTCATAATTTTGATGGCATCTATAATAAAAAGATGAATAAACCAATCAAAAATATGCCAGAGTGCATATACGGCAGTGCTTGCCAGCACATATGCATCAATCCCCAATGTCGCAAGCCTGGATTCATTTGTGAGACTGGCAGCAAAGATAAGAGCTGCGGCTGTGCTTTATTCCATGAACATTGCTAAAAAATGCTGTGGTCTGAGTTGTTGAGCATTATCTGCTCGGATAAAGACAGCAAGGTACCTGAATTTTATGCTTTTCAGTAGGAGATGGAGAACTTCTTTTCCTCGCTCATCAAGAAAGTGAAGGAGGAACATATGAATTTCAAAAAGTGGGTTATGATGTATGGATTCTGTCAGTAAACTATGAATTTTATTAATCTCGTCAATGATGCCAACTACAACAACATCTCAGGAGCTTACATGCATCAAATTATGTCCGCTCTTTTTATGAGCGAATAAAAACAGATGAACAACAGCTTTAGTTTTGAACAATGCCCCAAAATACAAAAACAGATTGATCAACTGCTCGAAAATGTCCGGGACATTTACATCAACGAAATACCTAAAGTGAAGGAAGAGAAAATTAAAGAAATTTCTCTTACTTCTGATCTAAAGCTCATCGATACCAAAATATAGCGAGTTGCTCAGGAGTATGACTTTATCCGCTCGCTATTTCTCAAACAGAATGTGAAGAAATTTTCATTGTTATACCGGGCCAGTTAATATAAGTTTTCTGTGACTGATTTCCATCGCATCTGCGATGAAGAGTCACACACTTTAACTGTTATTGAAACTGAGTATGGCAAAGTCATAGGGGGGTATACACCTCTTCCATGGAATTCCAGCAATAAGCACTGGGCAGCAGACAAGTCTATGAATTCATTCATTTTCTCGTTGGACCTGAGAGAGAGATATGGACTCAATTTGGCTCAATTTGCAATTGCTTGCAATCAATAAAAGGGGCCAATTTTCGGATGTTGCGATATCTGCATTGTTGACAAGGGTAACGTCTAAAAATCAAATGCTTAATTCCCAATCAGTTACAACAACTTCAAATACGCCCGCAATGCGGAATCGAGTTCTGCTTTCACTGGCAATGCAAAGGGTAGATTCATTACTCGAGAGTGGTAAGTCTTCAAAGTCGAGTTCCAGCAGTGATTATAAATTATCTCTTGAATGACCAATTGACCTGTTTCTCTCTTGTTGCTTGTTAATGTTATTGTTTTGAATATTTATCTTTTGCTAATGAAGGGTTGACAAAAAGGCAACTTATATTATAATTGTTATTTAATGCTTATCGCTTAGAATTAGGAGGAAAGCGGTTATGGATTCAATAATAAATTTCCTAAAATTAAAGACCACCGCTAGGCAAACCACAAAACTCAAGAAAATTGTAAGTTGGAGGAATACCACGCTATTCGATACGAAGATTACTAAACTGTCGCGTTGACTGATGATAAGAAGTATTATTAAGAAACCGATAAGAACTTTGCCACAGATATACGAGCAATAGCCAAATTAAATGATAATTTCTTTCTTAAATTGCTAGAGCATAGACAAAAAGTTGCACTCAGCGACCATTATTGTGAGGAGCTACATTATGAAGCAACCATGCATAGAGAAGCAAACATTGTCAACATCAATACAAAAGAGAAATTTTAAAAAGTTAATGAGGCTCATCAATGCAAATGCGGCTGCTAACGAAAAAGAGGAGATTATTTACCAATTTGTTGTGACTTGTCTGAGTTACATGCTTTAGGGCCTGGAATTGGGCTGTTTTTTATCTTCCAAAAGGGAATCATCGTTAACCTTCTTATAGCTGCTACAATGTTCGGAATCTACACAACCATAGCCAACCTGAGTGGAGGTAATGGGCCTTCCACTCTTGACCAATGTTTACCATCAGATTCTAAATGCAATTTTGTGAATAACAGTTCAGCTCGCAACAACTTGAACGATTATCTCATAAAAATAGAATACTTGCTCGGAATGATTCTCTGCATTATATGGAGTTTTTCTCTAAGACTCATTCGCAAATTTGGTCATGATAAGCACAATAAAATAAGTTAGTCTTTAATGAGTTCCTCAGATACAGCCATTCAAGTCACCAACTTACCCTTCGGACAATACTGCTAACAAGATCTTCAAGAATATTTTGAGTCATTGTACTAAAAATAAAACAAAGACTGGAAGAAATAAAAAGAGTTTCCTCTTTACGAGACAAACTTCGGCATGAAAAGTATTCAAATTGTGTACAACATGTAATTTTGTCGCTTGTTAATTACAAAAATTCAGTAAGGATGTGATTAGATTATCCAACTGTTGGTCAAAAGCAAGTAGAGAGATAATCTGATCCCCCTTGACGATTACAAACAATATAGGGAATGCAAGGGCAACATTATTTAAACTTATTAAATCATGAGTAATCTCAGGAAAAAGTTTCTTAATGACGAAGAATTTAGAAAAAAAATATCGACTACCTGCTGCATCATTGAGTTCAGCGATATAAAATATGCCAAAGCTGTGATAGAACGATACGGAAAGGATAAAATCGGGTTTTTAAAGAGGATTCAGTATAAATTGCTCAAGTGCTGTTTTCCCAAAGCAAAGAATATAGTGTTTCATGGTAAAGTTTTGGTAATTGAGCGTGCTCCAGAACCATCAGATCTTATTTGGCTTAATTGTTAGAAACAGTACTCGACTTGCAGGATGGCTGGTATTTTTATGATTACGGTGGCTATCATTATAGTGAGTTTCGGATTACTATTAGGTTTGCAGTACCTCAACAATTACAGTAGTAGCAGTGGAGTACTAGGGGCAGCCTCTCAAGCTATTTCCTTGATCACTACTATTGCCTTGCAGATAATCAATAAGGTATTATGGTTAGTGCTCTATCTTCTGTTGGACCTGTAATACAATTACACAGTAACTGACAAGATTGTGTCGCAAATGAATAAGGCTCTTTTGGCTATTTGCTTCAACGTTTTAGTTTTGCCTTTCATCGTATATGTCTCCATCAAGGATCAGTTTTATGGTAGTCAAGGATTGGTTGGTTTTGTGTTTGACTATCATGTCACTGTAATTACAGCTGGACTCGCACTTAAATTTTTCGATCCTATTAGCTTGATTATACGTTTGGGAATTTGTATTCGACCTCTAAGAAACAGTATTTTTCGATTTTTGCGTAAAGACTATGACCCCAATAACGATTAACTGTTCAAAAAAAGGATTTATAAACTATATGAGGGAGAGTACTTCGACGTGGCTGAAGCTTATATCTTTATAATGACCAACGTATACCATGCGATTTTCTTCTGCCATCTTTGTCCGTCAATTCTGTTCTTTGCTCTTGCCGAAGTGTTCATTTACTACTGGATCAATAAGGTAAAGCTAGTTCGACAGTTCATGGTGCCATAATTAACATAAAAGCTTGTATTTGATAATGCACTCTCTCAAGCCTACCTCGTGCCAATCATCTATGGTTTTGGTTCATTTTTCTTGTCCTATGAACAGAATTTGTCAGGTCAAGCCTAATATCTAAATTACATTTTCCAGATGATAGTGATTGGAATTGGAGTGATTTCTTATATAAATCCAGGAGATATTTTCAATATTCTCACGGGAAAGTTGGTAAATTGTTTAACCTGTCAAAACAAAGACAGCCCAACGATACAAAGTCGAAGTAATGGATAAGTTTTTTAAGTCAACGATATAGTCTTACATAGTGGCCCCTTGTAGCCACAGGGGTCTGAAATGGAAACAATAAAAAAAACAATCGATTCTAAAGCACAGAAAACAAAGAAAGAATAGGAAAACAGCAGTAAATAATCATAATAAGCAAATGACATAGTGGATCGAACTGAGACCTATTTCAAGAACAGTAATAGTCTCAAACTACTAGGATTCGAACAGGTTCTGAAGGGTAAGCACGAAAATGAACTTAAAGATGAACTCAAAGCCTATTGCTAAGGATTTTTATCCAGAACTGAAGAAATATAGTAAATAGCGGAAGACGTCAAGAAGATGATGATCAATTATCTGATTCCAGTTGAAGTAGCATAAAAAAGGTGTTCCAAAAGCGAAGTTGAGGAAAATAGTGGCAAGGAGATCAACGAGCCACGCGCCTGATTATTATCTTGTCATTTCATTATTAGCAAATATAAGCTTATCAATGAATTAATATTTTATAAATATTAAAAGTTATGGTAAAATCGACACCTCTCCTCAGAAAGAGAATCGTCAAGAAGAGAACACTTAAGTTCACCCGCTTCCAGTCAGATCTCTATGGTGGAAGACTCGCTGAAAGCTGGAGAAGACCCAGAGGTACTCTATAGCCCACTCAGGTATCGACAATCGCATGAGAAGAAGATTCAGAGGCAACAAGAAAATGCCCAAGATCGGTTACGGTTCAGACGCAGCCACTAAGTTCTTCCTCCCCAACGGACTGAAGAAATTCCTTGTTCACAACGTGAAGGATCTTGATGTGTTGCTCATGAACAACCGCACCTTCTGTGCATAAATAGCTCACAACGTCAGCTCACGCGTACAACTTTCATAATTTAGAAACGATCTGAAATTGTCAAGCGCGCCCAGCAAATCAGAGTCAAGCTCACCAACTCCCGAGGAAAGGTTAGAACCGAATAGAAGAAGCAAGAGGCCTGATCTTAGTCTATTTAAATCAAGCAGCTTATAAGTCTATTATTTATCAACTAATAAGTCTCAAACTACATATTAACTGGAGCCATAATCAAAACATACGCATCTTTGACTTTTATGGTTGATAGCTCGGGCCCACTTGCTGCTCGATAGCTTCCCGCAGTTCCATAATCTCTTTGAGAAACTCTGACCGAATTTGCTATCCTGAAGGTAAGTATGTAAGTTTTTCCTCATCAATTTTTTAATGCATGAACAAATCGAGTATTAAATGCTTGTAGACTTCCGTTCCTTAGTCAGCTGAAGGTTTAGGGAATGAGCTTCTGGTTTTGATGAGAACATCCTTCCACCATGTCATTTCCTTCAACCCAGTCTAATTAACTCCTGACGCCCGCGTAAAGGAATCAGTGACTCTTTTTCTCGTTTCATTATGTTTGCGCTAAATCATCTGATAGATGCTCTTGAATTCTTCGTCAACTTGCTTGATGATTAGTTTGAATTCTTCCTCCAAAACTTTCCTATTCTGTCGCATCTCTACATCCACATGTTTTATTCTATCGAGCTCCTCTTCCAATATTTTGAGATTGTCTTCATTATCACGAGAGATGCTCTGAAGCGAGTTTTTACTGGGAATTACTCGGTGATCCTTATGGATAGCACTACCGTATATACAGTTCACACATAGTAGTTTGAACTCGTTTTCACAGTACAAAGTTATGAAGTTGTTGTGGGTTAAACATTTTTGGGGCATATCATTTTCGTAGGAAACTTTGTAGAGATCTAGACAGGTGCAAAAATTTTACTTGCGGCCCTGCAACGATTAGATGTAGTCAGCGTGGTCCTCATGTAGCAAAATGGAGGCACGAGTGGGTGAGCCTTGCTCTCTCATGGAGCCGTAAGAGTTTGGAGAAAATGGTAGAGGTTTACGTTCCTTTCGGTTGGACATTTAAATTCAATTTATAACTCGCATCAACACTCCGAATAAAATCAAAATGATCTTATCAGACTCCATTTGGCTTTTACTATTATTTGCCCTGGCAAAGAATCCATATTTAATGGAGAATAGAAGATTGATAGAAACATATTTTCAGCATAGATATTTATTAGTATTGAATAAAAGCAAAGCTACATTGCTAATCAGTTGCCTTTCTTTGAATTCTTGTAGCCTGTTCGAAATACTACGTCCCATAAGGGAGAACTCACTCCATAACCCGCATCCTCGCCTCCGTAGTGGTGTTGGTTGTGGTACTGCTGCAGACGATGGAAATAGCCTGCTGTATGTTTGCTTGTGTCGATGTGATGCAGCGAGTAATGAGTGATGTCGTATGTCATATATCCAATCAAGAAGCCTGACCAAAAGAAGGCATAAATGATGGGATCGTTGAATTGTATAACTTTAAGTAGAGTTTGCTGTCCGACAAGGAAGGTAAAAACTGCTAAAATTGGAGGGTATACAAGCCGATCACTGCATAGTTATAAATGTACGGATCATTGGGTAGCATGTGATGAATGCCGTGCATAATAAAATGCAAGTAGCGGAGGATTTTATTGTTCGGTAAATAGCTCTAAGAGTGAAATACCCACCGATGTAGGAAATACTCAGTGAGTGTAAAGAGGAGGAATCCACTTACTGCTGCCAGCACGGTGAAGAGAAGATTGAAACTTTCCCAGCTGATGATACTGTACATCATGTAAGCGATCACTAGCCAAGGCAGAACCAGAATGTGATACCACTTGTTATGCGAAAAGGACTCGAAAAATCCAAGTTAGAACATCCTAGGGGAAGGCACAAACAGCCAATGAGGTGAATTGATGACTTTCATATATCCTTCGTGATCGATGTCCCATATCTGAGGCAGAAGTGGCTGCTCGGGATTGATGATCCTGGCGATTTCCTTCTTGAAAGTGCCGATGACCATGGAGTTAGCCATAATCATGGTGAGGGGATGGTGAAACTTCATCTGTTCATCAATGTTTTTAAGATTATTTTTGTGGAGTAGAACGGCTCCGCCTGGGTGATGTTCAGCGAAAGAGGTGGTGTCGAGAATATAATCGTCAAGGACTAGTAGTGTCTTGCCGTATTTGTTGGAGTAGGCAGTTACCTCTTCATAGTTTTTGAATTTGATGTTGATACCTTCTTGCTCCATTTGATTTTAATATTAATTACAACAGGCCATCCTATTCATAACAATCAATAAAATCAAATTTAAAATTCAACAAATGCGCTCAAGATTGTAGACCTTGGGTAGTGCTTCTAAAGATTATGGAATTATTAGTTCAATCGTTCTGCTTTTTTGAAATTGTGTTAAATCATAGCATTAGGCTGTAAAATATGTCTGAATTTAGAGTGAAATCAATTGTTACAATCGCACAAAATTGGCACCAAAATAGAATTAGTTGATCAAATATACAAAGTGATACAAACCAAAAATACAAACTCAATCCATCATATCAGAAAATTAAATCAAAATATAAAATCAACATTGATCAGACTACTTTTAGCTTATCATTCGTAAACTATCAGAAAGCCAATATGATCCTTCATAAAAAGAAAAAAAAATTATGGAGCCATCCAAGATGTTTATCAGAGATACCAATACTGAATATTTTCACTTTAAAATTTATCAATAGGAGCAAGAACATCAAACAAAATGCAGTCTATGATTATCATTATTATTTTATCTTTTAATTTGCATGAGTTAGTAAGACAGTCATCAAAATCGAGTAGTAGTGAGGAACAGAGATTTTGATGCTGAAAGAAAGTTTGGATGCCCCTGCGGTAAATGGTACCTCAGCTATCCTGCACTCTTCACTCACGTCAAACAAAAACACGAAGGAAAAGTACAATTTGCATAATTAAGGCGCCAGGACCACTAATCAAACCAAAAACAGATAAAGCCAGAGGGCGGCCTCGGCTACTAGCAGCTGTACTATTAATCTAAATAAGGTCAATTAGTAAGACGTATCCATTTATGCCTACGATTGCGTCGATGAATTGGAGAAAGTTCTCGAAGGTAAGAATATCATCTACGACGATGATTACTAAACGAGTGGAGGCAACTAAACTTGTCAAGATATGTGCAGTCATTTTTTGCGCATATTTGGAGGAATAGGATAGGAAAGGAAGATAATCGTCTGCTTTCTCAACTACATCAGATTCTTTGTCAAGAAAAGATATGAAGAAGAAGACTTCTGGGAAACAAAGAAACCCACAGACATCATCGATGTGAGCAACGAAATGGTGAGAGAGTTTGATAACAATAAAGAAGAGTTTCCTATGGAGAAAGACACATTTGCCGATCTGTTGTACGTGCTGTTCCGATGGATGTACAAGAACAAGTGGACAGATCACAAACTGGTGCGTCGCATTCCCATTCCAATTCCCATTCCCATTCCCATTCCTGAGTAGGATCCCAATAAAATCATCCCATGATGTCTTTCCTACTTATTTTCGCTTCTACTGTAAACAATGCTAATAAATCATTTCTTTGTTAATGCAGATACAGAGGCGCAGATCATTCTTCTTTGAAGAAGGGATGCTAAAGAGCTTGCCGAGCAGTGTATCGTTTCTTCTGAGTTAAGGAGGAGCTACATAGTCAAGAACAAGGAGGTGTCGGATGAGATCCAGAGCAGATTCTGAGGCATTTTCCTGGTTGTTGGTGTTGATGAACTCCGTAAAATTGGAAGTTGGCTCAGATTTAATATCACCATTTTAGAAAGCGATTAAGATATCAAAGCAAATGTTGTCTTTCTTATGACTGCGACGTTCAGTCAGTTTGTATTCCTTTATGTACTCTACTACTTCACGGGTTCCCACCAATCGAGTCATCTTCAGTATTTGATCGATAGGATCGTTGCCAACCAGAAAAGGAGTTTTTTTAAAGACCTTGATAAAGCTTGAAATACCATACCCGCTAGAATGAGACCAGCAGCCCACGTGTCAACCCTATAGTCATACTGAGAGTTGCCAAAGCACAGTTCAGGGGCTTTGTAATAAAGAGAGGCGACTTTGGTATTGTTTTATTTCGAGGGAAAGTAATACTAACTCAACCCAAAATCAATTATTTTTAGCTATTTATTCTAAGGGTTGATGAGCACGTTAAAAGGTTTGATATCTCGATGCATTATACCTTGTGAGTGAATGTAATCCAATCCCTAAATTGGTAATCATTTACATGCAGAAGTTGCCTGCTGTATAGTCTGATGTCATTAAGAGTCAGTTTGGGGTAAAGCTGACGGAAATCCTAGTGAGGAAAGTTTTAGAGGATCAGACTGGCTGTTCGAAGGTGAGGGCATCGAATAATATCGACTACACCAATGATGTTGGGATGATTCAACTGTTTCATAATTTGATATTCTCGTTTTATTTTGGATGGCTTGATGGGCAGCAGTACTTTAACAATGATATTTTGCTTGGTTTTGATGTTACGCCCCTCGAATACGTGCGAGTACCGGCCGCGTCCGACTTTATGAGAGAGCGTATAGTTTTCCATCTCTCCCCAGGGCAGTTCGATTGCATCATAGATGATCTCCTGAATGTCCTCCCTCTTGATGTTGACCGAACTGTAGGGATGTACTGAAAATTATCGCTTCTCCATTTAATATTTTAAATATAAAGTTAATTCTCCCAAAATGACCGTTCTCATCCTGATTAATTCGTCAATATCCATCAGATATTTACTTGATCATTAAGTAGATGCCCATGATGATTTTAACTATTTTAATGTAAGTATTCAAATTAACTTTAAATTTGATTTATTTTTAAAAAGATGGAAATGAACGCCGAGAGAGAAAGGCTTCTGCAAGAATATACAGTTGTATATAGCAAGCATGCCAAGGAGGAAGAAAACTTGCGCAAAAGTATTCACCATTTTCACTCAGAACGCTTCGACCTTAGAGACAAACGCAAAGAAGTCATCAAGACTGACAATCAACTCAAATCGCTTCAGTCTGTCGGGCAGATGATCGGAGAAGTACTGAAAGAACTCACCACTGAAAAATGTACTCTCGCTGGTTAATAAAGACATCATTAAAGCATCAAGTGGAACCCGTAATGTAGTCGGAGTCAAGGTCAAAATTGACAGATCTAAGTTGGTGGTTGGAGCGCGAGTTGCCCTGGATCAAACTACACTTACCATTATGCGTGTTCTTCCACGAGAAGTGGATCCTATGGTCTTTAACATGATGAGTGAAGATCCTGGAAAGGTGGATTTCGCAGACATCGGAGGACTTGGTGATCAGCTGAGAATTCTGCGTGAGACTGTTGAACTTCCTCTCACAAATCCAGAGCTTTTCAAGAGAGTTGGAATTAAACCTCCAAAAGGTATATTAATCCTCTATACAGGTTGTTTAATGTACGGACCTCCTGGAACCGGCAAAACACTCATTGCTAGAGCCCTTGCTTCCAATATAGATGCTAAGTTCTTAAAAGTTGTTGCCAGTGCTATAGTGGATAAATATATTGGAGAATCTGCAAGAGTTATTCGATAGATGTTTGCGTATGCTCGTGAAAATGAACCATGCATTATCTTCATGGATGAAATCGATGCTATTGGAGGGCGTCGTTTCAGTGAAGGAAACTCAGCAGATAGAGAGGTACAGAGGACATTGATGGAATTGCTCAATCAATTGGACGGATTTGATGAACTTGGCAGAGTTAAAGTCGTTATGGCAACCAACAGACCTGATATTCTTGACCCTGCTCTTTTGAGGCCTGGTCGTTTGGACAGAAAAGTAGAGATTCCTCTCCCCAACGAGGCTGCCAGGCAGTAGATTGTTAAAATTCATTCAAAATCAATCACAACAAAGGGTGAGGTAGATTTCTAAGCCCTCGCCAAGATCTGCTAATAGTTCAACGGTGCTGATATGCGAAACGTATGTACTGAGGCGGGTATGTTCGCCATCCGTTAAGACCGTGACTACTGTATCGAGTAAGATTTCATGAAGGCTGCTCGTAAAATAAAAGACAACAAGAAGTTGTAATCAAAGCTTTAGTACCAAAAAGTGTGATGCTTATTTACCATGTGATCCACCTATCAAACGATTTATTATCAACATTATATCATTCAATCATGGAGGACGAGACTCAACAAGAAGGACTTTAAAAATTCATACAACTTATGCGTAATCTCACTCAGTAGACATCGTTTCACTCAGACTGGTTCTCGAGGATAGTACTCATCAACAGACTATTTATGAATGTCTGAACTCCCAGGAAATAAAACGATTGTTTGAGAGTATCCACGATGAGGATCAACAGCTCCGTATGACAGCCATTAAATTTGTTTGTCATTTACTGCACGATAATGCCCATATTCTGGAAAGGTTGGGCATGATGGAGGGATGCTTGCTCGGGGGAGGAACCAGAAAAGTATCTTTTTAGTGATTTAGTACGTCGTTGGAGGATTGGACTACTACAAGCAGAGCGGTTACGACATTAAGCGTAAATTTAGAGTAAAATAGCCAGAGATAATCCTTGCTTTTAATAAACTGAAATATCAAGCTCACCTGCTGGCTTGGGGCTTAGATCTAAAGACCTTTAAGATCAATTATTTGCCCCATCCCAAGCACTCATCTAGCAGCAGTGATAATTTTCCTTTCGACCCGAAACACTATATTGTTGGACTGTTCATCAAATCGGATTAAGGTTAACATGTCAACGAGCGTGAAAAAAGACCTTCTATCGGTTCAATAGGTGAGAAGGGAAAATACAAAATTAGCAAGAAGTGATCGATTAGCCTTCATTCGCATATAATAATTATAGTTTGCATAAACATCCTTAATGATTGATTTCACTAACAATTATCATTTCCGTCTTTCGATGGTAGGCTTCATCATTTGCACATTGAAGATATTAATGCTGGATTAAATATTTTTATATTAAATCAATGTTCCGAGTCGTCCGCAAGTTTTTATACTCCAACCTGCACAACTTCAACACTCTGGAGTAGCTCAACTCTCACCTTCTTAAGAATAAATACTCTCATGTGCTCGTATATTTCAGAGCAAGCTGGAATCCACAGTGTGAAACTTCAGATTAACATATCAATCGCTTTGCTGGATAAAATCGATTTCTGTAAATTGTTAAAGTCGACACTGACTTAAGCCCAAAAATTGCCAAACACTATGGAATTAGAACCGAGCCGGAGTTTGTCTTCTGCCTATACGGAGATGAAATCCTGAGACAGATTGGACCTAACTATGACAGTCTCAAATAAAAACTGGACAAAATGGTGAAGCTAGGTGCTGAGACAGAAACCTAGTTCCTGGGTCCTAATGAAAGATGGTCTGCCTACGGCACTCGTTTTGAAAAATACTATATGTAAGTGCTGGATTCTCTCTACAGGAGAAATGTCAGTGATATCTGAGCATCATTTGAATCACACAATATAGGTGCAAATTTTCACCTGTCTAGTGTCAAGGTATCAGTTTTGAAAAAGTGGCGAATATATGATAAACTTTGGAATATTCATATTTGTGCCTGATCACAACTTCAGAAGTCTTCTCTGTCCAGGATCCTATTGCATTCTTTTAAGACTTCCAATCGTTTGGCTCCCAGGTGGAACTCTTCCCCCAAATTGCACATGTCGAATAATTTTTTGTTGTGTTTTTGAAGCAGACTGCGTCAGATAAGATGTACGTCGGACTCACGTAGAAATAGGTTAAGGGAGCAGTGGCTAAAGGCCACCAGACCATGGCTTTGTTTACGTAAATTCTCCATGAAAGAATGACGTTGGCTACAAACAAAGAGTATCCGATGCCTCTGAGGACGACGTCATAATTATATTCCCTGCGTGAGCAACAAGATACCTTCTGGCTAAATAGGACCAGTCTCTTTCTTCTTGAGTTTTGTAAAGATTAGTGTCGAAATTGATGATAAACTTAGTCAGAAACCTTTTTCTGAGTTCGCTGGCCTTGAGTTAGTCAGACGTATAGCCTCTGTTGAACTCCCAATCTTCCTTCTCCCGTAGATATCTTCGTATCTGAGCAGACATATGATTGTTTGAGGTTCAATTAACAAATATGGTGATAATGTTAGGTGATGAATAGCAAGCAATATAAACAAGTAAATCAAATGTGATAAATATCTCCTGCTGTCGTCGCAGCTGGAGATATCTAATCTCTGTAACCCTTGCAGGGTTCATCCATCAGTTGCAGGAAAGGCTCCTCCAAAGCTTAAGACGCAGTTATCCTGTCACTGGAACGGATAATCAGCATTTTTCTTAGCAAATAAACTGCCTCTCTATCCTTTTATTGATATTTTTTGGTGGATAGATCAAACTCTGCTTTTAGATTTTGTCTATAAATTTAATCGTTCCTGGTGCCCTCGAAAAGGAAATTATTCATCAGTAGGATATGGAAAACTGCTCCAGCTGAGAATATGTCGCATGAAACTTTTATTTTTTTGTTTTATTTCATTCGAATTATTTAGGGAGCCACATATCCCGGAGTCCCACACCGATAGAATACATACGGCTCCTCTTCCGTCAAAATAGCCAGACCGAAATCAACAATTACTGGCTCGAGCCTGTTATATTCACGGAACATAATGTTTTCCATTTTGATGTCGCGGTGGGCAATGCCAAATTTATGCAAGCATTCAAGTCCTTCAAGGATACCCCTCATGATATGCTTTATTTCAGAAATGGTAAAGCCTTTGCTTAAGTTTATTTGCTGCGTAAGAGTGCCGCCTTTCAGCTTTTCGCAGATTAAGTAAATAGATGTTTCGGATTATAGCACTGCCTACAAGTGCATCAAGTTTAAATGGTCTATTTATCGCAAAAGGGCTATTTCATTTTGGAGGCTGGTCAGTCTCTCCTTTTTGGCTGATAGATATTGCTTTAAGATGACCTTGGCTGCAAATTTTTGCCCATCAGAAAGACGTTACACTTCCCAGACTTCAGATGTGCTTCCTTGACCAATTTTATTAATGAATTTGTAAAAGCAATGAAATCCGACTTCAATAAGATTCTTGGTAAGCCATCTAATCCAAATATTAGCGAGAGAGGGAAATTGTATATAAATTTTAGTTACGAATGAGTTAGAATGTCCGAGTAACTTAAACCCCAAAAATGACGTTTCCGAGTTATTCGAACAATTTTAATCTTTTATCCTTTGAAATTTCAGATCGTTGTTAAGTGGGAGAAAATGCGTAAAATTGAACCCGTTTTCTCCTCTACTTGAAACCAATAAAAAGTTATCAGTAAGGGTTATTTTTTGAGTGTTGGCAAAATTTTGCTCTTCGGAGAAAAAAGATTCAAGATGAGTGGATTCCCTCAGCAGATCCAAGTCACTTTAGAAAATAACGGGTGTGAAAAACTACTCTACGGAAACCCCTTTTAAATCCATATTATGCCTAATATTATAAATTTAGTAAAATAACTTTGAAACAAAAGGGGAATTTATTAGCTCTTTACTCCTGGCCAGTTTCCTTGATCAAAAGCTCGGACTGGACCAGTCTCCTTAAAATTAACATAAAATGGGTCATAAAGTAATATTCAAATACAGCAGCATATTCAAAAAATTGATTCATTATTATTGCAATTTTAAAACTATCTATCCAGGCAATGTAAAAAACAAAAAAGTCGGCTTTTTACGAACGCTGTGAAAAGTTAAAGAGTCAAGCCGCTCGAAGCGAATATTCAATCTATTCGGAGTACTCTCGGTTAAAGTTTAATTAACTTTGCAAGATCTATGACGCGAATCTTCCCGAAAATAACTTAGCGGATATCGAGCAAAATCGTTCATAAATAATAGCGTTTGGATGTTTAAGTCTGGAAGACGAGTTCAAAAAGGCGAGTGCTAAAGCTGGGAAATAGGAAGAATATGATGCTATTAGCACTTTTTCAAAACAGTTAGTCGAATAAAAATGGCAGAAGAAGCTGTAGACTATCAATTTATTGCAGTTGATCCGGAGAATCATTCCACAGTTATCAG
>Ga0302191_10001236_pt1 | contig 16289 bp, 9 predicted proteins | sample II_Bog_E3_1_FD_198775 | JGI IMG/M metagenome (GOLD analysis project Ga0302191, IMG submission 198775) | Peat permafrost microbial communities from Stordalen Mire near Abisko, Sweden - II_Bog_E3_1 | ecosystem: Environmental > Terrestrial > Soil > Wetlands > Peat | place: Sweden: Abisko, Stordalen...
TTTTTTTATTTCAAAAAAGACAATGCAAAGGGGTCATACCGCAACAGTAAAATCATTAAAACTAATTTCGGGAAGAGCATGGAACGGAGTGTATGACATTGAATTTACTGCTCCACTTCCGGATGATGCAGTGGCTGAAAATCTCATTGAATCAAAAACATGGAATCCTGAAGTCATTATACGAAATAATAGAATATTAAAGAGGCACAGAGCAGCAGGCGTACGTACAACAACTCCAAAAAAAGTGATCATTGAAAATAATTATTTCAATAATGCCGGTCAGTCAATTATTATTGAGGGTGATGCTCTGTTTTGGCTCGAATCGGGAGCTGTCAATGACCTGACAATTCGGAACAACACCTTCGATAATTGTCTGACATCAGGTTCTCAGTTTGGCACCAAATGGGAATGGGGTGAGGCTATCATAAATCTTTGCCCATCACAACGTCCGACTGAAAAAGACACATTACTCTTTCACCGGAACATAACAATTGAAGGCAATACGTTCAATACATTTGATATGCCATTGTTATATGCCCGTTCAGTTCAAAACCTGACTTTTAGAAATAACATCATAAAGAGGACTTACGATTATAAACCATTCGCATGGTTGAAAACACCTTTTCTGTTGTGGAACTGCCGGAATGTGGAATTCAGTGGCAACAGCTATAGCAAGGACTTTTGGAAAAGGACGGTTTATTTGATGTTTATGAATAAATCCCAGTTAAAATATAAAGATAAAGGTGTTGAGATTATTAACGACAATAAAAAATTCATGGACAAGCAATTTATGAAAGCTAATTATGATGAATAACACAAGATCAAAAACAATCAGATAGGATATTTAAAAAACACGATAGAATTCTGTTTAAGGCACAACCCTGTTTTACGTTTTATATACAACGAGCAAATTAATCTGACTTAATAATTTGTAATATATTAATATACTGTATATTATATCTTTGTTCTTTGTTCTTTGTTCTTTGTTCTTTGTTCTTGGTTCTTTGTTCTTGGTTCTTTGTTCTTTGTTCTTGGTTCTTGGTTCTTGGTTCTTGGTTCTTTGTTCTTGGTTCTTTGTTCTTGGTTCTTTGTTCTTTGTTCTTGGTTCTTTGTTCTTTGTTCTTTGTTCTTTGTTCTTGGTTCTTTGTTCTTGGTTCTTTGTTCTTTGTTCTTTGTTCTTGGTTCTTTGTTCTTTGTTCTTGGTTCTTGGTTCTTGGTTCTTTGTTCTTTGTTCTTTGTTCTTGGTTCTTTGTTCTTGGTTCTTTGTTCTTGGTTCTTGGTTCTTGGTTCTTTGTTCTTTGTTCTTGGTTCTTGGTTCTTTGTTCTTTGTTCTTTGTTCTTTGTTCTATATATCTTTTCATTATACTGAACCTTACCCCTGCCTTTTATCTTTCAAAGTCAGTACAGAATAGTAAATTAATTCATAAAAAGGGAAATTCCCTGTAATATTTTTCATATGAAAACAAATGTATTTAACTTTCTCTTAACATTCACGCTATTAATTTTTCTCAGTTTCGGGACATTAAAAGCTGAAATAACCCGTACAGGTACTCCTGTCATTGGGGCACAGGTTCTTATTGAACAGGGTCAAACCAAGGCTGATATTGAACAGCTTTTCAAGACTTTGAGTGAATGCCATATGACCATTTGCCGCATTCGCATGTTTGAATCGTATATGAAAGACAAAAATGGCAACTGGGACTTCACCCTCTTTGACTATGCCTTTCATGCTGCCGACAACTATCATATAGAGATTCTTGCCACACTGTTTCCTTATACTGAGTTCAGTGATATCGGCGGATTTAAATTTCCTTTTACATATGAACACCAACAATCCATTGCAGAATATATAAAACAAACCGTAACCCATTTTTCTAAATTTAAATCACTCTACGGATGGGTGATCCTGAATGAACCGGGTAGTGGTACAGCTCCGTTTGATAAGCCTTTTACGGCAGATAAATTCAAAGAGTGGAAAAGTAACTATACTCCAGTAGCTTCTTTAACCGACCAACGTCCATCCATTCCTTTTCTGGAAGAACGTTTTTTACTGGATTACAATACATGGTACCTGAACTGGATTGCCGGGCAGATTAAAGTGATTGATCCCAACCGCCATATTCATGTAAATAATCATCGTGTTTTTGATAATTATGCAGAATATGATTTCCCAAAATGGAGGCCATTCCTCAGCAGCTTAGGCGGGTCTGCCCATGCAAGCTGGCACTTTGGCATGTTCGACCGAAAAAACTACCACTATGCTATGGCAGCCAACAGTGAAATAATCCGTTCAGGTGCCGGAGAATTACCCTGGATAATGACTGAAATTCAGGCAGGAAACAATATCTGGAGCGGTAGCACTCCAATGTGTCCTACCAAAGAAGAAATTGAACAATGGTCATGGATTATACTTGGAACCGGATCAAAAGGAATGATATACTGGACACTCAACCCCCGGGCTACGGGCATTGAATCGGGCGAATGGGCAATGCTCGATTTGTTAAACCGCCCCACAGATAGATTGAAGAAATTAGCTGAAATAAGTAAGATTGTTCAGTCACGTACTGATTTATTTAACAATTCTCAGGTGGCCGAATCGGGTGTTGCATTGATTTATACACGTGAATCGATGTGGGCTGAACGCAAATCGGAAACCAAAGGACAGGAGTTTGCCGGACGTATGCCTGATGCCGGAATGAAATCGCTTATTGGTTTTTATGAAACGCTTTCACAAATGGGAATCCAATCAAACATTCAATCCATGGATGAATATCATTTCAAGGAAAATAATACCGGGCGGATCATCATTTTAGCCAATCAGATAGTTATTCCTTCCCTGTATAAAGATTCACTCGAGCACTTCGTTTCGACAGGAGGGACACTTCTGGTGGAAGGGCTGACCGGATTCTTTGATGAGAATATGCGCACCCAGACAAACAAATATGCACAATTATCTTCGCTGTTAGGAGGAAAACTGGAAGAAATTAAATTTGTATCACCCGACTTTCTTACAACTGTAGAAAAAGATCTGCAAATTCCTTCTCATCTCTTTCAATCTACAATTTTCCCTAATCCTCAAACAAAAGTACTGGCAAAAAACGTTGGCGGTGATGCTATTTTCATCATGAATAATTTTGGCAAAGGAAGGGCATTATGGATTCCGACATGCATTGGAATTGCTGCACATTTGACTGATAATTACATTCCGCTTTCAAAATTTATCGAAACATATCTTATTCCTTACTTACCAAAGAATACAATTCGTTTAAAAGAATTTTCAGCCGGAGTTGCCATGAAAACATTGCTTACTCCGAAAGGGTATGTGGTTGTTCTTATCAATAAGAATGATTCACCTGAAAAGGTTGATGTAATTTTACCTGATGCAGAGTCTGTAAAAATCCTGAATAAGCCGACTGATTCATTTGTAAAAGGGACAACAGAATTCACTCTTCAGCCGGAAGAAACCCTTGTTGTTGAATATCAGAAAACAAACTAATGATTCAAACTTCATATTAAATTACAAAGTAGTTATTGAGTAAATCAGACAGGTTAATTCATCATTCACTACTGTTTCATAGTTAATATTTATTGTATAAAATTCATTACAGGATAAAAGAAAAAAAACGATTTACTTTTTTTGAAATCAACATTAAACGAATAAAGCACATAAATCAGAATCCAATTCTGATTTATGTGCTTTTTGCTTCTTACAATTGGGATTAAACATATATAAAATTCAACAAGTTAAAATTCCGATAAATGTGTGAATCTTATAATTTTTTCCCAAAGTTATGTAATTTTTCAGGGATTAAAATGACTGACCTTTGTATGTTTATTATTTTCCTGAATAATGTGGATTTCACAAGCAGTATCTTTCTTTTTACATATAATCGGTAATAGAATCAATTTAGATAGGACATAATACTGATTTTATTACTGACTTGTATACTTTTTCTTTTAAATGAACCTATTTTCATTGTCAAATCAAACTGATCAGAATTTAATTTTACATTAAAAATATCTTTTATTGAAACATTATTTGAATATAATACCGGACTAAATTAAATATCAACTTTCCAAATTAGCCATCACGATGTCTGTCTATTATGTAAAAATAAATCCTGGAGCTTCTTATAGAATACTTAAGGTATATCCCAATGATTGATTTTACAGAAAGAGATATAAATATTCTTGTTGAAGATATTTCTAAAAGGAATTCAGAATCTGCTTTAGAAGATCTTTACCGTCATTATTTTGATAAATTAATGCGTTACATTTCGATTTACATAAAATCGGAACAAACAGCAGAAGAAATTATATCCGATGTTTTCTTCACTATCTGGCAAAACAGGAAGTCATTAGTAGAAATAAAAAACTTTAATGCCTATATTTATACCATTTCGAGAAACAGATCCATTGATTATTTACGTGTAAAAAAAAAAGATTTCAAGCAACTCAATGAAATATCTGTGGATATCTATTTCAGGACCGATACCACACCTGAAGATGATATGATTTCTAAAGAATTAACCAAAACATTGGATGATGCTATCAACTCCCTACCCAATCAATGTAAAATAGCATTTAAGTTAATCAGAGAAGATAATATGAAATATAAAGATGCAGCTGATTTACTGAATATTTCTGTAAAAACACTTGAAGCTCATATTACTAAAGCAATAAAGGAATTAAGGCTTGCTTTAAAAACCAAATCCTGATACATTTACAATTTATTCATTTACGTTTTACAATTGGTCGGTTTCAAAAGTGGTTTACATTTAATCAAACAATTAACCAATGGAACGAAGTGACATTACGTTTACGGGATTAACCCGTTTATTTATTAATGTTTTGGTAATGCAGTCAGAATTAGCAGTTCTAATCGGGAACTCTTTTTTCATTCAAACTATTAGCAAATAAATAATTAAAAAATTTATGTATTTGCTCATCTGACAGTTGAAAATTTATGATCTCGGGTGAATAAAAATTTAAAAAAAACATTCAATAAGTTTGTCAGACTTTTTTCAACCGTTTAGAAAAATAAGAAGATAAAAAGTTAATAATAAGTAGACAAAAAGTTAATAATATAACCCTATATAGGATCATATTATTAACTTTTTGTCTGCTTATTTAATACTAATCAGTTTATAATTTATGAAAGAGTTTGAAAAACAGTTGAAAAACAATTGAAAAAAATCGATTATAATTGAGAGAATATTTTTCATTTTGTTGGAACTAAACTGAATTAAAAAATAATGATCCATCTTAGATCATACTAAAATACTGAAAATAATTCCGGTAAACTTTTTTTAGAAGTGAAAATGCGGATAATCATTTTTATTTTTATTTCAACTAAGGGAATCTGAACTATTTTACGTCTAAGAATAAAATGTTTTGTAAAAGTAAGGTTAAGGACATTTTTTATTATCCCAATAAAGTGATGATTATTTTTCAGTAAATACTCTTAAAAAGAACTGCAAGATTGATTCTTCTGTTTCCTGATTAAAGAGACAGAACAGAATAAACCTTTCCAGGATTAATTTAAATTCAGTTCAATAATCCGTTTATTACAAGATGAACCAAATCACAAATCAAAATAATTCCGGTTTAAAACTATGAGTGATATAATAAATTGGAATATAAATTATCTGATTGAAGATATTTCTAAAAGAAATTCAGAACATGCTCTAAAATTTCTATACCGCCATTATTTTGATAAACTGATGCGATTTATTTCAATTTATATAAAATCAGAACAAACAGCCGAAGAAATAATATCAGACGTTTTTTTAATTATCTGGCAAAACAGAGAATCATTAATGGAGATTAAAAATTTTAATGCTTATATCTATACCATTTCAAGGAACCTATCCATCGATTATTTACGTGCAAAAAAAATGAATTTCGAACAATTGAGTGAAATACCATTGGATTTTTATTTCAGGACTGATACCACTCCCGAAGATGACATGATTTCTAAAGAATTAGCTGTCACACTTGATAAAGCCATCAATTCTTTACCTAACCAGTGTAAAATGGCTTTTAAGCTGATAAGAGAAGATAAAATGAACTATAAAGATGCCGCAGAGATATTAAATATATCGGTAAAAACTCTTGAAGCCCATATTACAAAAGCTATAAAGGAATTGAGAGTTGTATTGAAAAACCAGAATTAAAACTTCCGGAAGAATTATTGATTAATATCAGCAATTTATAATTAAACGTTTATTTTTTATAATATATATTCCTCGATCTATTTATTGAATATCAAACACATAATGATCGGCAAATAATATCTTACTACTTTGGCAGGTATTATTTATAAACTATCACTAAGGGATTTTTAAATTTTTTACGTCTTACAAATTAAGGTATAAAAAAGATGGACAATATAGATTACGTAATTTTCAAAGTATTATCAAACGAAGCAACCGTACGGGAAAAAGAGCAGTTTGATCAGTGGTTGAATGCAGATATAGCCAACCAAGCTGAGTTTTCAAAACTTGAATCCTATTGGAAATCCCGGGTAGAATACACACATGGTATTCAGGCAGATGCTGCATTTGACAGGTTTAAGAAAACCAAACTCACCCCAGTCAGGACCTACAACAGAACTATCAAGCGGATTTTCCTTGGTGTTATTACAACGGCAGCTGCAGCTGTCCTGCTGTTATTTACCATGGATCAACCGTCAGTAAAAACTGTTAATAATTTTGCCTTTGCAACCAGCGATCAAAAAGATACACTTTATCTGCCCGATTCAACTCAGGTTGTATTAAACAAATTTAGCAGGGTGAAATATACCAGTGAATACAATAGAACGGAAAGAGGCATTCAATTGGTCGGAGAAGCCTATTTTAATGTCAGGAAGAATGCTAAGGTTCCTTTTATTGTTAAAATGGAGAAATGTCAAATTACGGTTTTAGGAACTGCTTTTAATGTTAGTGCCTATACGAACGATAAATTTGTAAAAGCAACTTTAATTCACGGGGTGATACGATTTGATATCAATAAAGATGAGAATGGGAATCAAATAACTTTAAGGCCAAATCAAGAATTAAAGTTCAATAAATTGACAGATGATATAATTATTAAGAATGTAAATGCAAGTTCTTCTTTAGAGTGGATGAATAATTTACATAGATATGAATCCAAATCTCTGCAGTCTTTATTGAATGATTTAGAAGTTATTTACAATAAACAAATTATCCTTTCAGATAAAACACTTGCAAAAACAGTAATTTCAGGTACATTCCATAGTGAGCAATCGTTAGATGAAATTTTAAACATAATCTCCCGAAGTATTCCTATAAAATGGGAAATTGACAGAGATACTATCAAAATAACAAGTAATTAATAAAACACATAAAATGAAAACATAAATAGAATTTTTTCACATTCAAATAAACAAGGTTTATATTGTTTGAAATAATTTTTTTGTAATTGTCACCCTTAATACAAATATTAATATTATGATGAAATATTTAATCCAGAGATGGACGAGAAGTTTCCAGACTATTACTCTGCTTTTAATGCTTTTATTTATTCCTGCAGTATTAGCAGCTCAGTCGAACAAATTTTCAATCAACATTGAACAAGGGACTTTAAAACAAATTTTGTCCCAAATTGAAAAACAAAGCAATTATTCTTTTTTTTATGTTGACTCGGATATATCCAATACAAAAGTCAGTGTCAAAATATCAGGAAAAGATATAAATGAAACACTGGATATCGTTTTAAAAGGAACAAATTTAAAATATCATGTTGACGGAAAAAATATCAACATTTTTAAAAATACTCCTGTAAAAAAGTCTACCGGTAAAGTAAAAAGAATAACAGGCCGTGTAATTGACCAGGCAGGAGTCACCTTACCCGGAGTTTCTGTTGTTGAAGAAGGAAATAGCAGTAACGGTGCTATTACTAACATTGATGGATTATATGAAATAAATGTCAGAGATGATGCAACTATCAAATTATCCTATATAGGATTTAAACCGCACGAAGAACTTATTACAGGTGATAAGTCGGTATATGATATAGCTTTATCTGAAAATGTAAATGCATTGGATGAGTTAGTTGTTGTTGGATACGGACAACAACGTAAAATAAGTAATGTAGGCGCTCAATCAACTATCGATGTTGAAGACTTGAAAATACCCAGTTCCAGTCTGAGTACTGCTTTAGCAGGACGGATCTCCGGGGTTATAGCTGTTCAGCGAACAGGTGAACCGGGGAAAGATGCTTCTGATATCTGGATCAGAGGTATTTCAACACCAAATTCATCTTCTCCTCTTGTCCTTGTTGATGGTGTGGAGCGAGCATTTGACGATATTGATCCTGAAGATATTGAATCTTTAACTACCCTTAAAGATGCCTCAGCTACAGCCGTTTATGGTGTAAGGGGTGCAAATGGAGTTATTTTGATACAAACTAAACCGGGTATCGTAGGTAAGCCGGTTGTAACTGTCGATTATTATGAAGGTGTAACTCAGTTTACAAAATCCGTGGATATGGCAGATGGTTTAACCTATATGAATGCTGCGAATGAAGCCCTCGCGAATAATAATCAGACACCGAAATATTCACAAGCCTATATGGATAACACGAAAAATAATGTTGATCCATATCTCTATCCCAATGTAAATTGGATGAAGGAGCTTTTTAATGACTGGGGAAGTAATCGTAGAGCGAATGTTAATGTCAGAGGTGGAAGTCCAAGTGCAAACTATTATGCATCTGTGAGCTATTATAATGAATCAGGATTAATGAAGACCAATAATGTTGAAGATTATAATTCTGCGTTGGACTATAGCCGTTATAATTTTACAACTAATTTAAATCTTAAAGTAACCGGAACAACAACTGTAGTTATTGGTGCTCAGGGTTATTTAGGTTTAGGCAATTATCCGGCTATTGCTGCATCTGATATTTATTCTTCGGCGATGGGTATAAGCCCGGTGGATTATCCAAAAATGTTCTATGTCAATGGACAAGCTTATGTTCCGGGGATAAACCCTAATGGCGGTTCACGTAATCCTTATGCCGATGAAACAATGAGAGGGTATGACTCCCAAAGCACAAATCAAATCTATTCAAATATTCGTTTAACACAGGATTTATCAATGCTTACAAAGGGGTTGTCATTTTCTGCCATGTATGCTTATGATGTGTATTCTTATTTGGATGTAACTGAGTCAAAAAGAGAGTCCACCTATTATTTTACAGATAGAAATAATCCATATGATGCAACCGGGCAACCAATTTTATCCCAGACTTATCCGGGATCCGATGTTCTGGGATATGGCAGTTCAACGAATGGAACTCAGAATGAGTATTTAGAGTCTTCATTTACCTATGACAGAACTTTTGGTAATAACAGAGTTAGTGGTTTATTGTTGTATAACCAACAAAGTAAATTAGTATATCCGGTTGGAGATTTAGAGTCATCTCTTCCATATCGTGAACAAGGATTGGCCGGTCGTGCTACTTACTCATGGAACGACCGTTATTTTGCAGAGTTTAATGTCGGTTACAATGGTTCTGAAAATTTTGCACCACAAAACCGGTATGGAACATTTCCTGCAATGGGTATTGGTTGGGTTGTTTCTAATGAAAAATTCTGGAACCCGATTAGTCCTGTTATTTCCTTCCTTAAGTTTCGTTACACGAATGGAACAATAGGAAATGGTGAAGTTTCAAACAGACGTTTCATGTATCTCGCACAATATCAATATGATTCCAACTATGGCTATAGCTGGGGAGGTAACAATCAGACATCCGGAGTGAGTGTTATAAATGATGCTGAAGATGTTGGTTGGGAAACTTCACATAAACAGGATTTAGGTACTGATATTAAATTATTTAACAATCAGTTATCAATAGTTTTCGATTTATATAGTGAACATCGTACCGACATTCTGTTGGCAAGAACGTTGTCTATTCCTGCCTTTTTAGGTTATCAATCTTCTCCATACGGAAATGTTGGGGTTGTGGATAATAAAGGCTTTGATGGTAACTTAGAGTACAATAAAAAATTTGGAAAAGACTGGAAATTAACTGTACGTGGTAATGTTACCTTTAGTAAAGATCAATGGGTAAAAAGCGATCAGCCGGATCAACTTTATCCGTGGATGAATCAAGCAGGTCATAATATAAATGCTATTTGGGGATATGAAGCAAATGGACTTTATACTCAAGATGATATAAACCAAATTAATGCATGGACAGCTTTGCCTGCTGCTCAACAAGCGACTACAAAAAGACCGTTTCCTGCTCAATTTGGTGCTGTTCAAGCCGGAGATATTATCTATAAGGACTTAAACGGGGATGGCAAAATTGATTCCTACGATCAAACAGCTATCGGACATGGTGATGTTCCAGTTATGGTTTATGGTTTTGGTTTTAATCTTCAGTATAAGAGTTTCAAATTGGGTCTTCTTTTCGAAGGAACTGAAGGTGCTGACAGATTGTTAAGTGGCAGTAGTATTAATCCTTTCTCAGGTGACGGCGGAGGTGGAAACCTGTTTTCCAATATCGCAGACCGTTGGAATGCTGCAAATCCAAGTCAGAACGTATTCTATCCCCGTCTGGCTTATGGATCGGATCAGGCCGACAATGTAAATAATTTCCAACCAAGTACATGGTGGGTTAAAGACGTCGATTTTTTACGATTAAAGACGATGCAGGCATCTTATGATTTACCGAAAAAATGGGTAAATAAAATGGGAGTGAAAAACACAACTATATATGTGATGGGCTCAAACTTGTTAACATTTTCGAAATTCAACTTATGGGATCCGGAATTAAACACAAGTAATGGAACGAGTTATCCTAACTCATCAATATATACACTAGGTATTAACTTTAGCTTTTAAACATTTGCTTTATGAAAAATACATATTATTATATTTTAATTGGGATTTTATTCATCATGTCATTTACGTCATGCTCAAATTTTTTGAATGAAGTTCCCACAGATATTTTATCTGATAAAACTATTTTTGAAACAAGGGCAAGTACGGAAGAGTATTTAGCTGCTGTTTATACCTATATTCCTGATGAATTCAATCAACGGCAGGTAGCTGAAACAACTATATACAGAACTGAAGGGCCCTGGACAGCGGGTTGCGATGAGTCTACATATGTATGGGGATTTGTTACAAGTCATGAGTTTAATAACAACACATTTACTTCATCTGACAATTTAGATTCGAAATTATGGACAGCCTGGTTCGATGGGATTCATAATGCAACTAATTTTATGGCTCAGGCTCCAACTTGTAAGGAACTTTCAGCAACAGAACTAAGCCAATGGACAGCAGAAGCAAGAGCACTCAGAGCTATTTATTATTTCTATTTAGTACGAGCCTATGGTCCGGTTCCACTTTTAGGTGAAAATATTATTGATCTGAATTCTCCTCTAAGTGCCGTTCAATTACCCCGGAATACAATAGATGAATGTTTGAATTATATAGTTTCGGAGTTAAATACAGCTATAAAAGGAGGTCTGATTGAACAGGTATCACTTGACTCAAGTCCGAGCAGTAATGGTTATGGCCGTATAGATCAAACAATAGCTCAGGCATTTATAATTGAAGCTTCCATGTTGCAGGCAAGTCCGTTATACAATGGGAGCAATCCTTATTATGCAACTTTGGCAAATAAAGACGGGAAATTATTATTTCCGAATGGTCTTTCAGACGCTGACAAGACTGCAAGATGGAAAGCTGCAGCCGACGCTGCTGCAACATTTATAAACAGTTATGTACCTAAATATTATGATCTTGAAAGGGTTTATACCGCCAGTGGTACATTAGATCCATATTTATCCTGCTTAACTGCATTACGTGGAGCTTATTCCCAAATATCGAGTTACAAAGAAATGATTTTTTACAGAATATCCAACTCTGAATCAACGATGCAATACGACAGGACTCCCTATAACAATGGGGCACCAAATGGAGATTACAGAGCCGCCGGAGGATTGGGTGCTACCCAGGAGATGGTTGATTTGTATTTTATGGCAAACGGGCTTTCCCCAATTACCGGATATCAGTCAGATGGTGTAACTCCAATTATAAATCCAGAGTCAGGTTATACTGAATCAGGCTTCACTTCATCAAGCTATTTTGATCCGGCAGTACCAACCCGCGTGTTTGCACCTTTAAGATCTTCGAAGATGTATTACCAGAGAGAACCGCGTTTTTATGCGAATATTACATTTAATGGTCAGGCATGGTTGGATACTCAACAAGGAATTTTTTATACCACATTAAATTATTCAGGTAATTCAGGTAAACAAGTCGGAGTAAACGACTACTGTCCTACCGGATATGTTGTGAGAAAATGTGCGCCGGTTGGTCCATGGAATATACAGGACAGGGTTTGTATTTTATTAAGATTAGCTCAGGTCTATTTAAATTATGCCGAAGCACTTAATGAATATAATCCGGGGAATCCTGACATTCTTAAGTATTTAAACCTGATCAGAGAAAGAGCAGGTATTCCTCAATACGGTTCAGGTGCTAATCCACTTCCTGTTCCGGTTGATCAGGATGCCATGCGACAGGCAATACGGGCAGAAAGAAGTGTTGAATTGATGTTTGAAAATACCCGTTTTTTTGATCTTAGAAGATGGGATATTGCTGAAGAAACATTAAACAAGCCTATCCATGGGATGAACATCAATGCCGATGGAGCTGCATTTTATGTACGTACTCAAATTGAGAGCAGAATGTTTGATCCCAGATTAAACTTCTTCCCTATACCTCAGAGTGAAGTAGTTATTGATAAAAACCTTGTTCAAAATCCGGGTTATTAATTTATTGTTTTAAAGTAAAAGATGTGTCAAACAGAAAGTGTTTAAATGATATGTTTGGCACATCTTTTTCAATTTTATTTTATAAATGCATGCCCGGTTGAAGTATTTTAGCTCATTTCTAATTTTACTTTTAGTAACAGTGCTTTTCGTGAGTTGCGAAGCATCGGATACTCTAAAACCTTCTGATACGAAAAAAGATTCTATCACGGTTTCAACACCTTATATTGATCAGCATGAAAACTTTGGTGATGATGGACAATATTGGATTCCAAAACAAAAAACAGGGACCGAATACTGGATAGTTACTAATGCAAATAGTAATACAAATGATAATTCGGCAAATTGTCTTAAGAATCATTTATTGGCAGAATCGATTATTGGACTCACTTCACTGGCTGTTAATGAGAATCGTGGAGAGACAATGGTTTGGACAGATATTAGCAATCAGGATTATACTGATGTCAGGGATAATCAAAAACTTATTTATAAAGGGACTGCTACTACCTGGCAATTACTGGCAAATCCTGATATAAAAAAACAGATTAACGGATATGTGCTTTGCAGTCTGGCAAACGAAGAAAGCGTCACTGTAGCTACAATAGCTGCCCATGTTTATCGATCTGTAATTGTTGATATTAGTTATGAAAATCAAATTAAGTCATTGGGTTATTCACTTAAATACAATGCCGTTAACAAATCTCTTTCGGATGGTTGGGCAGAATTTAAAGATTCATGCAATAACGATGCACTTATACTGATGCCTACTCTTACCGGCAATTTGAAAAGCTTTGCTATAGCACATCGCTTAATGGTAGTTAATTATGATAAAAGTTATGAATCGGCTTCTTCAGGAAACAACAATTCGCTTTTTACAGAAATTTTGAATTGGCTTAAACCTTTATCCCCTGTCATCGGATGGGAACAAAATGTACCTGAAAATACTTTTGTTGATTTGGTATCACAATCGGGAAACATGATGATTGCAGCTGACTGGACTTATAATCTGACATTTATGTCTGCTAATTATGAAAACAACCAGAGTGGGCTTGTGAAAGTAACAAATCCAAAGTACATAGATTACAATGATACAATGCATTACACTTCGTTTTTTTTGACTGATGGTGATAATGTACAATGGATGATGAATAATTTCAGGAATTCAACCTATTATTTGAATGGTGATAATCCGGCAGTTAAAATGTCATATGGATTGCCTTTTTGTAATCTTTCGATGATGGCTCCCTTTCAATTGTCCAGATTAATTTCGGAGCAAGCACCTGAAAGTTCATTGATGGAGTTTTGTGGCGGTGGATATTATTATGCAGATGATTTTGGGGTGAATAAAGGGAGTTTGAATTTTCTAAGTACTATAGCACAAAAAGTGGCTCATCATATGAGACAACACAGTGTAAAAGTTCTTGGACTTTTCTGCCTGGATGTCAATTCTGACCAGGCGAAAAATGCTTATCAGGCTTATATAAGTAATAATGATCAATTGGTAGGAATTATTGCCATACAATATAGCCCATATACGGGAGGAAACGGAAACATTATGTGGTTTAAAAATTCAAAAGAATATTACATTCCCGTAGTAACAACCCGCTATTCCATCTGGAATTCCGGAACTAACGGTCAGAATCAGGGTACACCGGCATATATTGCAGGTTTAATCAATACGACTTCTTCATCAATAGATGCAATGAATTTTTCCCTGGTAGATGTTCATGCCTGGTCGGCATTCAGTGATTCAGGAACTTCTACTGATTTATTATCAGAAGACTCTAACGGGGAATTCTATGGAGCCACTCCTGCCAAATGGTGTATGAACCGTCTAAAATCCAATATAAAAGTCGTAAATGTTGAAGAACTTTTGTGGCAAATCCGAATGCACTACCGGCCTGAACAGACCAAAGAGATATTAACTCATTTTTATTAAAATAATTCATTCAAAATATGATTTATAGAACACAAATAATCAGAGCAACTAATTAAAATACCGATCGTAATGACACATTTCAGAAAATTCAAGACAAATTTATTAATTCCGCTCATCATAGTATTATTTTCTTGTTTAACAATTAACTGTAGCGGAACAAAAGATGAACCATTTATTCCGAATCCAATTAAGCTGGTTACTTATAGTTCTCTGGATGCTACTAATGCCTATAACTCATTTAACCAGTACTTATTCGATCCGGTCAGAAAACTTTATTTCAGAGACTCCGGACAACCCACAAATGTTGGAGCCATATGGACTCAGGCCATTTACTGGGATATGGCAATGAATGCTTATAAAAGAACAAATACTCCGGAAAGTCTGCAATTTATAGAGGATATTTATGAAGGTTGCGGCAATTATTATGCCCAGTATGACTGGGTTAATCAGCCTACTGTATGGTTCATATACGACGACATCATGTGGTGGGTTATTTCTATGGCCAGGGCTTATCAAATTACCGGTGATCAGAAATACCTTGCTCATTCCGTATCCGGGTTTAATCGTGTATGGTCCGGATCACCGGGTATAGATACAGGTTCATATGATCCTGTAAACGGAGGTATGTATTGGGACTGGACTCCTGGAGATAATGGTAAAATGTCGTGTATCAATTATCCGACTGTCATAGCAGCCATGACTTTATTTAAAATAACCAACGACTCCGATTACTTCAATAAAGCAACAAAAATATACAAATGGGCTCATGCCAATCTGTTCGACAGCCAATTGGGAAGAGTTGCCGATTCCAGACACGGGAGTTCGAATGACTGGACGTTACATGTTTACAATCAGGCAACATGTATCGGTGCTGCAGTGATGATGTTTAAAGCCACTAATGATTCTACTTATCTGCATGATGCAGTAATTACTGCCAATTATACTGAAAATGTAATGTGTGACACGAATGGAATTCTTCCATTCGAAACAGGTGAAGAACAGGGAGTATATACTGCTATATTAGCACAATATATGATCCGTTTAATTGATGATTGCAACAGACCTGAATATTTACCATGGTTACGAAACAATATTAATACCGGCTGGGGTAACAGGGATGTAACCCGAGGATTAACAACAAAAGATTATGTTATTTCTTGTCCTTCAACCGGAGTAATTTCATGTTATGATGCATCGGGTATTGTAGCTTTAATGCAAGTCATTCCACCGCTCCAGTAGTTTCTCGGAAGTTCTTTATATATGCCCATATGCCCCCAAAACGGGGGCGTAAGGTAAATACTTAGAATTCTTTCAGGTTAATACAAATTTCAAATACCATATCTTAATATCCTTTATTGGTTATTTTTTAAACGGAATCTTACTTAATAGATTAAACATCAAATAACTTTTTCAACATTTTCAATATTTTGTAATTAGTTCAATCTAAATTATCATTTATTTATAGTAGAATAGGATTAAAAATCTTTTTAAAATTTAATTTTTAAAATAATTTTCCAATAAATTTTCGACACT
>Ga0302191_10001238_pt1 | contig 16283 bp, 15 predicted proteins | sample II_Bog_E3_1_FD_198775 | JGI IMG/M metagenome (GOLD analysis project Ga0302191, IMG submission 198775) | Peat permafrost microbial communities from Stordalen Mire near Abisko, Sweden - II_Bog_E3_1 | ecosystem: Environmental > Terrestrial > Soil > Wetlands > Peat | place: Sweden: Abisko...
CCTAAAACTATGATTTACTGATTTTTTCTCCTTTTCCGATTTGATATAATTATTTTTAATGGACATAACTTGCATCATAACTTTTTTTTTTGAGTTTACCTCTTCCTTTTCTAAAACAACTGCTTTTTAATTATTTTATCTGGTTATTGACTCGACTTCTTTGCTGGATTTTTTTATTTCTGATGAGTAATTTTACTCTGCTAAGTTATTTTCTGCCTATTTGTCCTTGTTTGATTCAACTTTTTAAGATGCATACATTTAATCTTTTTTTTATTCGATAATTGGTTAATTGAAACGTTTCTTGAAATCAGTAAAGTTCAGCAGCTGCTTCTTCCTTATTTTCTCAATTACCGCATAAAATTTAGTCGAATGACTATTATTTTGAAAAGCGCAGAGAAGACAAATATCTATAAGATCTTCAATTACTTGACGTTCCCACTTTATACGTTCTTCCTTTGTTTCGACCTTTCTCTTGTACTGTATTCGATTACTTGCAAAATTTTAGCTTATCCACACTTTTCCCATCTTTTTACTATTAAATCCAATCATTTCTTTACTGATGGCAAAATAGCCGAACTTTTGAGATAAAAATTATATTCCGTCGATGATATTTTTAAAAATGGTGAATTGTTACTCTAATGTAAGGTCTATCTTGGGATTGTTTTCATACAATTTATTAAGATGCTCAGTGTATGCTATTAACTGTACCTGAGAAGTATCACGCTTGCAGAATCCACATTAGTTTTACTCTTCAACATTAAGATAAATCATTTCTATGATTTCTATCAGTAGATGAGTATTATTTTTAAGATTGCGCCACTAATATATTCTACTGTCACCATGAATTTCCTCAGCATTCATATTTTATATAACATGCTTTTCTATCATCAATCCGCCATGCTTTTGTAACAGAACCTCCTTGCTTGAATGTTTATTTAAAGTTAGCCATGCATTCTTATCCTGAAACTTTGACTCTGGTTAGTTCCCCATTATAATAATGATAATAATAAGTTTATAAACAGGTCCCTCATAATTAATGAGGCCATTTGATGATTGCAGAGTTCATATACAGTAGATCAAGGGAGGGTGTTGATTTTATATTAACTTTTATAACAATATGGCAGACAATCTAACTTGGTATGCCGAGCTGTGATTATACCACTTTGACAGAATTTACAGTTGCAATCACACTCGAAAAACAGTTATGCGTTATTTTTATACTGATTTGCATTTAAATCTGACATTTATAAGCAGGAGTATTAGCAATTTCCCACTGAATGATGCTTCCTTCCGACACATTATAAGCAGGTACATTTGCAGACACGCTCAATATGTGTTGTATAGTCTAATCCGAACTCAACCTTTTTCATTTGACTGACAATATCTGGCTGAATGAATGTTGGATTACTTGAGGAATGCCGTAGTTTCGATAACCTCGCTGGAGATATATATGAGGTACTCCTGCTTTCGCATAGCAGGAAATATAGCTAAGTGAACTTTTATTTGCTATATTCCTAAATAGCGAAAGAGCTACCATTCACTGATCCTTGCTCGATGAATATTTTGAATATTCTTGAATAAGATGCTACGCATATTTATTTCTTGAGGTTTTTCATAGTAGTTTTAATGATAAGTGCAGTTTCCTTGAAGCTACCACTAATGGTGGCATGCGGATGAGCAGGAGGCCTAAGTGATAGATGAGTTACTAATCCACAAGCAGCGCATATAGCATGGTCATTCTCATGTCCTAATCGTTTTCCACAAATGCATTTTAAATTTTGAAGGGGTAGCATCATCAGATAGCCTTGGTTGAAATCCAGGAGGGCTCCCTCGCCGAGCTTTTGATTAACTTTGACTAGCTGACAGTAAGGATACGATCGACGACGCAGTGCTGCTGGACGTGCATTTCGGAGCAGACAAGACAAATATTTTCTTAACAGCTGTGACAGTGATCACTCGCGTTGACTACTAATTTAGTGTGCTGTTGTTTTTCTGGGAGTATTCGATGTGTGCAAATGGGCGAAAATTTGTTAGTTTGTTCTGGTCGATATTTGATGAACTTGCCCAAAAAATCTCTTAACTTTCCCATCAATTAAATTATTATGACTATCTTTAAAATAGTTGTGGCAAAAATATAAAATATCTTTTCTAAAATTATTTGCTTTTAATAGTGAGCATGCCACAAATGATTGACAAGCCTGTATAGCTTAGTTGGTAGAGCACTTGCCTAGTAAGCAAGAGGTCACCGGTTCGACTCCGGTTACAGGCTTTTTTTATTACAAATCAATTCATGTCGAACTGAGTCAGCATTAAATCACCTCGAACTCTCATCAGTTAGTAACTATTAAAAGATCATGGTAATCATATATTTCTTGGAAGTAAATTATAAAGATAATAAAAATGAGAAGAATGATGAATAATAAATAAAACAGTCAACTGCCATCAGTCAAGCGCACCAACAGCCATGCCAACTTTACATATACTCAAACGAAGACTATTGCAGAAATAAATCGTGTTTCAGCCAAAAACCATGTACCCAGGTATCACATTTGTAAGCCTTGCAGAATCCTTCTACCAGATTATTTTAACATTCCCAAGTTTTAGGACAGCTAACTTTTTGGAAATCAATAGGAGTGCTCACAGTAAGAGTTGATGCGTAAACTCAGAAACTAATTAGCAGTTCGTCGCAAACTAAAGGATCTGTAGATATTGGCTCAAGGTATGCGTAGGGCTAAGAACATCAAATAGTAGTCTCGTTACTATTTTACTCAAGCTGTGCTCTATCATAATAATGGAATGTATGAAGCTAGCGTAGGATCTCTTTAGAAATTTTTAAAGATCGTGCTTTTCATTAGAGATTAAAAAAGTGTTGAGCTCGCCCTTAATGCTATTGGTACTGAGTTCATGTACCTCAATTCCTGTGATAGTAATAAAAATAATATTTAGAAGCAATAGAATATCACCAAAAACAAAGAGAGATCGGGGAGAGAGTGGATTCGTTTCCGAGTCATATCAACTGTGGACTGAGTTATGAAATGAAGCAAGATTACGAATCTGCCCTGAGGGAATATAAAGAAGCAGAACATATACAGGATATTGAAAATACTCCTGGTCGCAGAAGCTTACTTTTAAGATTAATTCAACGAGTGGAATAAAAAATATAAGGCATGTTTGTGACATAAAACAGTCCCAAGTATTACTCTCCAACAGGAAATACTTTTCATAGTAATAAATCTCAGCTTATTCCACTTCAATTAATCTCAAAATCTCAAAGCAATGAATAAACTAAGATTGAAATGGCGATCTGCTGCGCGGAGTCGGGAATGGAGGATCATCTTCTAATGATGAAGCAATCTCTAATGGCCGATAAGGACAATTGATATCTTGCATGCTGATTTCAATTATAGGGATAATTAGTCTATTTATCTATTTAATGTTCTTCCTGATTCTGAAAAAATAATTAGATGAATATAAATTTGTCTTAAAAAGTATAGGAGACGTTTCAATTAAAATTCTCAATTTATCCAATTAATAAAAGATGTAAAATAGAGAAATTGTATGTGATCTCTATTAAAAATTATTCCCCTTTGATATTTATAGGGGATTGCTTTTATAATATTGAGAAAGCTCTTTTTTAGATTCAAAGTTTAAAGAAAAGAAATACTATAATATTCTAATTTTAAAATAATATTCATCAAGTTGATACTGGCATGAGGCAGCAATTATATCCAGAAGTCAATCAATTAGAACCTCAGAACACCAATAACCACTCATTTTTTGATGTCTTTTTTTGTTGTTCTAACCCTGGTAACTTAGATATCGAAGATCAAGGGCCCAGAATTAAAACTAGCTAAGAAAACAAATTTCAAAAACAGTAAGAATACAATATTTGGAAAAAGTAAGCCGTCAAAAATAAAAGTAGTTGGAAAGAAAATTAACTGACAAGTAAAACTGTAGTAACTGAAGATTGTAGTTTAGAAGGAAATCTACTTAAAAAAAAATATAATCAATCTCTTCCATCACTTCGCCACAGTGTTTACAACCATCCCAGACCACTCACATAGTCAATTATGTCTGCTTAAGATGAAGAAGCAAGACGCCAATCGTTACCAGGCAATTTCTTATCAACAGCTAATTAATATTCATTTCCCAGACAATCGAAAGTAAGCTTTACGTATTGTGGAAAAAATCAGCAAGTCAACAGACAATCAATGCCTTATTTAATGAAAGTCTCAGATTTATCAAAAAAGCCTCTTGAAAATATTCCTTAAAATTAAGATCAATAAAATTCACCTCCAATAACTCTAAAAAGACTATACGGATAAAAAGAGCTATTAATATCCCTATAATTCAACAAAAAGAGCAGCAGCAGCGGTAGTAGTCCTAAATTAGGTAAACTGAATTCAAAGCATTTCAATAACTCCAAAGTCAGACAAACCGTTTCAATCAAAGAATCAGGAAGTGACGATTCAGACCATTAATCAGTTGTGCTGTCCAGATCAGAGCTCGAAGGTACACTGTGGCAATTAATACCCATTCGATAGGTATAAAAAGAGAGCATCATGGAAGACTCAAAAACATCTATTCTGCCATTCAAGAGATTTTGACTTTATGATTTGATTTATGTTTAATAATTTTGTATTAATTTGATACAAAAATATAGTGAATAGTGCCTGAGTATTTTGATTATTATTAGCAATAATTTTAAAAGTATGGATAAACACTTTGAATTTACCTTTTATCTTTGAGAACTAGAGTTAATTTAAGAAGGTGTAATAAAAATTGTAACGAAAAATCTTGTTAAATATAATTAACTTGTGAAGCATGTTTGAACCTCCGCGACCAATTCTTAAAAAAGTGAAACATATCAACTACAATAATCCATCACTGTAATATCAAAGATAATTAGAAATTCAGTTGGCATCCATGGCGCTTTTTACTCATCTAATCCTCCACCAGTCATAAGAGATGAACTGGTTTATCAATCTAGATTTAAAGATTCTCTCGAGAAGGAGATGCATTAGGTGGAACGAATTAAGCGCATAGAAAAAAATCAAGTCAATGACCATTATCCAATGGAAAGGTCAAACTCAGGCCCACCTACATCTGAAACATCGGCCTTGCGTTATAAAGGTAATACGCTACCTGTGAAAATAACTCAAATTAACATAGAAGATGCCCTTAGTCAGCAAGTAAATTTCGACTATCGAGGTAATCATTATGATATTTAGCTATTAAAACAAAGCAATTTCATGGTTACAACATTATAAGCAACACTTGATTTTTTGTTATTGATTAACTTTGGTATTTATTATTAATGGAGGCAGGGTAATATCAAATCGAGGCAACGACATTTCAAGTTAAGCTGAAGAGAACATATCCTAAAATATATGAACTTTTGCCTGCGTTTGACGAAACTTTCGTATTTCTAGGAAGTGCTGGAGTGGGAGTCGATGTGCTTGTCCACTGCAACAAATTGGGGGTGATCTTATTCGAGCATAAATTCAAACATACTGTTGATTCTTTGGCAATGGTCGATATTAAATCAGCCATTGTGCTCGAGACTAGATTAAATCAAATCACTGTGTTTAATTTGGAGACTCATAAACTCTTTGGAGTACCCCATCAATTTATGCATGAGTAATCAGATATGAGCACTCTATACTCGTTCACTAACACTAAATCTATTTGTATCTGTGAAAATGGTAATTATAACGACAATCGCCTTAAGTTAAGTTATTATTCAACTCCTCTCCTTTAAAATTCAAAACCTATTAATTAATATGAAACTGATCTTTAGTGGAATTATCAGTATCAGATGCGCAAGGGTAATGAAGATTCAATGTTAATCTGGGCCAAGCCAAGGCACGACTTATAATTTTAGATTAAAGTTTATCAAATAAAAAATAAATCTGGCTCATTCAATTGTTATAAAATTAACAATGAGATAGGTCTACCTTATAAAATTGAGGAAAAGATACAAGTTGCCTTGATAAATATATGGGAGGCCAAGTAAAACGTATTTTGTTTGGCTTGCTCAACTTAAAAATCCACACTGTCGTTGTTAAATGCAAATGGAGTTGTTAACAATAATTTCATATGGGATGTGAGTACAAATCAGATGCGATAAACCAAATTTTGGTTTTAATAAAAATATAACGATTATCTGATCGACATTTTCTCAGTTGGAAAATTTGCAGTGTTTCATACTTATTTTTATCATAATTCTAACGTTCAAACATCGCCATTTTATTATGTCAGCAACGAAGAAGAAAGGATCGTGTCTACTGGTAGTTGGGAATGCACCTATCGAGTTAAATTTAGTTTCCCTGCTTATGACAGTATCTTTGTCGAGTCAGTCTATGAAAATGCAGATGTCGATGAGTTTAAACTGATTGCAAGGAGGGTAGTGAAGAAGCAGAAGCTGAAGTGAAGAATTATTGATTTGTGCTCAATTAGTGGTCTTTAGATTTGTCATTAACTCAATACTGATGTGTCTTAAAAATCTGAGTGAAACTAGATTATAAGCTCTGGCATGCGGAGTATATATATCATTCTTATTCACTTTTATATTTGATCTTTTGAGTGAATTATTTAACTCAAGGTCAGTTCTTGAAAAGTATACTTTAATTCTTCATATTTCCATTTATCATTTGCTCAATATAGTAAATCATGACCTTCGGGAAAAAGAGATGAATTTAGTATTTCCAAAGATCTTTTTCTTTCTTCGGCTGCCTAAAGTATTCAAACATGATTTGGAAAAAATAAGACTACATTACATTACATTATCACAATGGAGAGTATTAGAATGCTTGAGGTTGGCCTTATAAATGTTTAAGATGTCCATGGTATATCTAACATCTTTGAACATGGAGATTGAAGAATATGTGAGCTTATAAAGGAACCTTTAACTGCGATTTGCAAATATTTGGAGATGCAAAATGATGGCTAATATTAATCATCGAATATTTTTCTTCAGGTAGAAAAGCTGATAATGAATTGAATTATAATTATGCATTAGTCCTTTGGATAAATCATCTCTGAAGCGATATCCATGCTTTCGAGAGCAAATGAATTATATATCTTTTTGTCTTTTTATAGTTGATCAGACTGGCTACTCCCTAACTCATTGGTGGTGATGAGATAAACCCCTAGTGAGCTACATAATGTTCTCTGCCTTTTAATAAGTTTAGATAAGGACAGATCGCTTCTGTTCGATGTTGTGCAATGATCATTTAATGGGAACTGAGTTGGCCAAGATCCCATAGTCCGCTGGTCTTCACCGAAGTGTTTCTTAATTGACTAATGCGATTTAAGGAGCATTTCCTTCACAATCGCGCATGAAGCCCAAGTTTTATTCTTAAGATCTTCGGAGGTCTTTGATTTTTAGAAGACTGTTTGACGATGTTTATTGCATAAAAGAGACTCTCTTTTGATAAATTTTTAAAGACTGCGGTCGGCTCTTTTCTCTTTTCAGCTGGGCAAATATTTTTACTCTCGTTCAGTATTACAACAATAAAATGTCATTCGAACTGTGAATAAATTCAGGATATTTTTTCAGGCTTAATGATATGTCAATCGTCGAGTCACAAAGGAAGAAGAAGTCCATGGGTTGCAAATATAAATAAAAATAGACGAGTTTTGTCTTCAAATTTCGCAGCAGAAAAGCGAGAAACAACCATTTTTATTTGCAAAAGATCATTTTGAAGCGAAGATTGGACTCGATGAAGCGAGGCAAAGCGGATTTGACTGCAGTAAGAAAGTCTTTATCGAATACCTGACTTTGAGTTTTAGAACATTGCTTAACGAATTTTTTAAAAAAATGCGTTTTCCGGGGCCAATATAAACAAACCTGCAAAAACATCAGCAGGACAAGTCAGTCTCAGCTGGAATAGCATCATCCTCTCCCACTTGTCGAACAACGGAAGAAAAACTCTAGTGATAGTTATAAACGCAGCGATATTGCATGGAATTTCATCAATCAATTTAAATAATGAACCCTAAATCCATCAAATTCTTTGTCCTCCTTTCAATCTTGCTCGTTTTAGCAAGCAGCCAATGCGGCTCTCTGGGACCCAACCTCGTTCAATCAGGCTTCCTATGCGTACCGGCCATTGCTAACTGTGCTGTCTATAGCGGAGCCAGTTGTGCCGTCTGCTCCTCAGGCTACTACATCTCAGGCCCTACTTCATGCGTAAGTGCTATTTCAAACTGCGGCAGTTACTCATATGGAACATGCACATCATGCAATAGCGGCTATTATCTTCACATAGATTCCTCCGGAGTGGCCATGATCGGAACCTGCTCCGCGACAGCTTCTGATATCCCCAATTGTTCTGCGTTCTTTAGACTTAAGTGTGCTGGCTGCAACTCAGGATACTCCCTATTCAATAACTCATGCATAGTCACACCTATATCTGCTAACAGCAGCAGCAGCGACGGCAGCGGTCTTCTTTCTTCGATACAAGGGCTATTAAATTTAATTGCCTCTTCCTGCTCCCCAGGTTTCACCCTTTCTAGTGGACAATGCGTCCCTACAATTCCCAACTGCGCTACATACTATCTAGGGTATTGCTAAGTCTGTGCCTCCGGCTACTACCTCATAGGCCCTTCACGATGCGAGGCTCCTACTCCACAATGCTACTACTACAGATTTGGAACATGCGTAATATGCAACGGTGGCTATTGGCTTCACGTCAATACGAATGGAGCTGGAATGGTTGGGGCGTGCCTTCCAATACCTCCCATTAATATTACGAACTGCCTTACTTTCTTTTGGAGTTATTGTGCTGCTTGCAGCTCAGGATACTCCTTTTCCAATAACCAATTGCGCCACACAAAGCGGAACTTCATGCTCAGCATGCAACTCTGGATACAACCTTTCTCTTGGAAATGGAAATACTGGATGTGTTCCTACTGTTGCTAACTGTGTTATATACGGCGGAACTAGTTGTCTTACATGCTTACAGGGGTACAACCTTATTGGACCTCCAATTTTTGGACTGGCTAGTTCTACGACGTCATGCCAAAATACTATCCCTAATAACTGTCAAAAACAAAACTCAACAGGATGCCTCGTCTGCAATACGGGATACACTCTTCTTAATTCCCAATGTCTAACTATTGTCCCAGGCTGCACTACATACAACGGAACAAACCTAATAACATCATGCCAAACATGCAGCGCTGCATATTTTCTTTATGGCATTGGAACAAGTTTGACTTTATGCGGGAAGCTAATGCCAAACTGCATTGGATATAGTTTGGGATTATGTTCTTCATGCAGTCCCGGATTCTCACTTTCTAACTCTCAATGCGTGAAGAGCATTGCTAACTGTGCTACATACAACAATATGGCATGCACTGTCTGTGCTTCTGGATTTTCGCCCTCTGGCTTGTCATGCGTGCCGAATAATCCTCACTGTGGCATTTACAACGGGACATCATGCTATTCCTGCACCTCTGGATATAGCTTTTCCAATTCCTTATGTGTGGCAAATATTTGCTATTCCATCTTTGGATAATCATGCCTTACATGTGGCTCACCGACTTCTTGCACTCAATGTGGCTCAGCATACACCCTCCAAAATAATTCATGCTTCCCTACTGTTGCTGGTTGCAGTAGTTACAACTTAACCACAAAGGGTTGTTCTACTTGCGTCTCCGGATACTCCATTTCCAATGTTTCATCATGTGTGAAAGCTCAAACTACTTCGGCAATAGCTCAGGTATCTCCACTAAATTCTTTACTTGGCCAACTTAATTCGCTACTATCAATGCTTACTCACCCCTGATAAGTGCATATAATTTCATCGATAAAATAAATATTAATATTGAGCATGCATTTATTGCCTTAAGAATAAGTGAGATTATTTTCCTTCTTGAAATACATTTATATCTTTAATACTTCTTTGAAGATTTATTTAATTAATCTATGTTTTAATTATGACTTTCCTCTATAAAACTATTGAGCAAAGATGTTTGAAATAGACGATTATTTAATTTAATAATAGACTTTCATATTCATGGAGTAACACAATAATAAAATTAAATGATCACAAAATTATATGCATTGTGAAGCTTCAGAAGCGCAAACCTTTTATATCACTTATTAAAAATTTAAATTTTAATGTCCTTTTCAATTCCGACGAGATGGTCTTCAAAAGAAACATCTTTACTCACCATTATTAATGGAGCAAAGACCACCACCAAATTAAAATCAAGTTATAGTCGCGAAAGGGAATTTACTACTCATCAATAGCATATAAAGATTCAAGACTTAGATAAATTGTTCCTCTGGTAAGGATAGTACTTGATTCGATTATTAGTAAAATCATGATAGTCTATTGTTTATCAAAAAAGGAATGACATTATCCTTATATTTATCATTTGTCTGGGATGGGTGGCTCATCCTATTTTTTTCTTTTTATTGAATTGAGAATTTATTTTGTGTATTTGATTCGTCTTGCCATTTCATTTTATTGAGTTTGAAGCACATTGGAGAGGGCTTCGTAGGTTCGCTCACCTTTTTTACTGGTGAATAGCACAGTTTTTTTGGCAGTGTGCAGCAGAATCTGACTATTGTCAAAGAAATTGACCTGAAAGAGCTTATTGCTAAGTCCAAACATGATTGCGTGCCGAGTCTTGAGCCATTGCTTAATATAAATAAAGGTGTCATCCTTTTCAAACTTCATTTTGTCTTCTCCTATCTTTTCCATTTCCTCTTTTAGATGAACGATGAACCTCTCCAATAGTAAATATTTCTTTTGAAAATCGCGATCTTTTGGCATAGCTTACGCCTTATAAGTGAGAATGGCATCTTGCTTCAGCGTTGGATTATCCACAAAAAAAATATTTCTAAATTAATGCTTTATTACTGCTTGGCTTAATCACAGGACATAAGAGTTTAGTCATTAAAGTAAACACCAAAGTATCGATTATTAATGACATAGCCGAGTCCGTACTTTTTGGAATAGTCAAGATATGTGATGATGTTGATCTTATGCTCATCCTTTGCCTCAAGAAATGAGGCTTTGTTCGAGCTGATTAGTTCTTAATTAAAGGCATTGCGAGGAGAGTACATTCCTTCGTATATTATATCAGGAGAGTGATTCATATTGATGGTCAGTTATGACCGCTTTTTGGCCATTAATTAATCCGGCCTCGCAAATCGATCTGATGACTTAACCTTTGTTAACTCCGAGGGCAAAGGCGATACACTTTCTACTTTGAAAATAGGAACTTGAGTTAATCTTCATGTCATTATTTTTACGCGTCCACAGGCAGAATCTGAATGATATCTTCATTATTGATGAAAGGATGCAGAAGCATTTATTTGGTTGTCATACGCTTTTTGGGATCCAGCACCAGAATATTTTTTATAAAATCCTTAGCTTAGTCAGATACGCTGGCGCTCTTAATAAATATTATCTTACAGGAAAGGCATATTCGCATGACTTAATTTTTTTATATGTCATTTTTACCTCGTTAGTTTCGAATGGCGGTCTCCCAAAGAGAAAAGCATAGCAGATGACTCCCATTGACCAAATATCCACTTCATACGAGTGTCCAAATGTTCCCTCTACAATTTATGGAGCGATATAGTTTGGCGTACCGCACATAGTGCGTTTTTTTTCATCAGCAAACTCTAATTTAGCAGCTAATCCAAAATCCCCTATTTTAATCTCCATTTTTTCACTAAGAAAAATGTTTCCTAATTTGAGATCCCTGTGAATCACATGATTTTTATGCATATGCTAAACGCCAGAAATAAGTTGCAGCATAAAATATCTCGCTTATTTTGCAGTCAATCTTTTTCTTTTTTTAACCATCTCATTAAGAGTCTGCATTATGAGCATAGTACCTTGTTAACGCAAAGCTCCAGGATAATATAAACAAAATTTGCGTCTTCGAAGACGCTATCGAATTCGACAATGTACTGATAATGCAGAGTTTTATGAATTTTAATTTATGAAAGCAACTAAGTTAGAAGGAAAATATACTTTCTGTTTGGCTCTATTTCGCTGCAGAGACTCCTTTTTTATTACTTTAATTGCGCACGATTTTTTCGTCTATAGATTTAAACCTTTGTAGCATTTGGCGAATCCACCTAAATAAAAGGTATATGTACCTTTACCAAGCAGCTCTCCTCGATGATACTTTTTGTAGCCCATTTACCCATTTAATTTCATGACTTTATGCTCGATAAATTCGGGAACTTGATCTTATTAATGTGTCTACATTCTATTAATTATAAACTTAATTCAGTGAAATAACAATGAAAAAATACTCAAATCTAAATAAAGAGAAATTATTTTTAAAAAGCTTACTTAATACTTTTGATAATTAAGTTGATATAATTCTTTTTTATTGTCAATGGGTCAATAACAACCTAAACAGGGTCCAAAATAGCCAGAAAAAACTCTTAAGGGTAGCAGCATCATTTAATTTAGAACAAGTGAAGGAATATACAAAGGAAATCAATCTAATGCGTCGCGAGTACAACCGCGAAAAGATCAAGCTTGAATACCAAGGCAAAACGCTTCAAAAAGACCTGAAAAGAAAGATATAGAAAAAATAGCCTGCTGTAACTCTATCTTTATTCAGCAATCGCAAAAAGTCATCGCCCAGCAGATACTCAAGAACAACCAAATGGTTAATAAATACAATAATCTGGATGCACAGTTGCAAACAGTGACATTTTAGTAAATATTCCTTGATAAAGATTGCAGCAAATGTGTGTTAATTAATCCATGCAAAATGTGATGTCAGGTATGGCCAAGATAATGTGTGGGGCTAACAATACGATGAAAGGTAAAAATTATGAGGAGACTATGAAAAGATTCATGACGGAGAAGGAAAGAATGAACGTTATGAACGAGTATGTTCAGGATATTATGGAGGGCGACCAAGAAGACATCGAGGATGAAGATGTCGATAAACTTATCAGTAACATGACTCAGGAAGCTGTTGCCAAACAAAAAAAGAAAATTGAAATGAACCTCGACTAGTACGAAGAAAATATTAACGATTTGTGATGATTAAATTAAAAATTGATCAATTTTAAAGTTATTGAGTTCATTCAAAAAAGAAAATAGATTGCTTCCTAAAGGGCAAGCCAATCAAAATGAGAAGCAGTTAACGCAGTTTTAAAGAATAGTCATACAATATAATAAAGATGAGTTATTGTATTATTGCTATTCATAGATATCAGGGAAGATAGTCTTTCAGTTTTTATTCTGTGAAATCTGGAGGGGCTTACTTTCCAAAGATACATCGACTTGTTGTCTTACTTGCCAAATATGTTCGTCCTGACTCAATAATTTCTGCAAATTTAGCATTTTTTAATGTCTATCTGAATGTTTAATAATCTTGTTCAGAATATCCTCTTAGAATTTGGTTTATTCCTTCGTTTTGAGGAACTTTAATTCGATCAATTTATCCAAATTGTTTAATTTTGGCTTACATCATCTTTTGATTGTCAATGGTGTCTTTGGAAAGAATTTCCTTAATACTATTTTAAAACACTTGAAAAGTGGTTGTTGAATTAGGATCCAAATATGAGGAAAGGGAAATTGTTCCATTATTTCTAACTTTAGCTCCTGATCCATAAGCTCCTCCTTTTTATCTGATGAGAGGATGCAAATAGTCTTGTTGTAGTAACTCCAATAGTAAATTCAGATGGGCATGTTCCTTTGACATATACTTGGGAGCCACAAATTGCTGAGTACAAAAATTAACCATATAGTTAAAAGTAACTGCCTTAGATAAAATTTGAGCAGAAAAAGGAAAAGATTTCATTGATGAGGCTTAATGATTTAATATTTTATCGACAAGTGAGGGAGTGTTGATATTTTTTTCATTTGAATGCTCTATCAATCGAATGTGATTGCATTTAGTCAGCCATAATGAAATTTTATACAAATCTTCGATATTTTGATCTTTTACCATTGTCAAAGATTATTTAATCTGAATTATAAAAAAAATACCCTCTGATAGCTGTTTAACATAGAGCCAGCTATTGTCAATTGGCTACCTGCTTCATTTAAACACTCATTCATAGGATTTTGCACCAATTCTTCAATGGATTCACTTGCAAAACCTCCATAACCATTCAGAGTGTGTTCTTTTTCGAACTTAGGAAATAAAATGATCTCTTCCAAAAGAGAAAAGGCAGTATTAATATTCTTTTTCAAGCATGAAAATTAAAAAATGACATTCGCATCTGAATTTGAGCCGATTGCTGTCAGGACATTGAATCCAGCCGTATGATTGGCTAGACTAGAAGTTAATTGACTATAAGTATAATTTTGAGTTGAAACTATTTTGTTGATAGTATGTATCCACAATGTTATTGCTTTCAAAGATTATTGATCAACAGCATCAAAGTTAAAGATAAACCTATAGAAGTTAATATCTTCATCAATTTTTATATGATATTGCTCATATTGCTTGCTATTTATCAATGTACTATTGACAAGAGATGGTAAAATTCGAATGGGCTTGATGATATCTTCAAGTTTTAGCATGGGCAAAATGTTTATATCTTATTTCTCATTTTGGCGAAGATTAAGCTGTTCCTGCTGTTCTCTAATTTTAGAGTCTTATATGATCACTGAGGATGTAATCTCTTGCTATTTTAATTATTGTTCGGCTAATAATTGACGAACGACTACCATCTGCTGATTTTATAAAAAATATTTGGAAAGAAGTTACTTTACAAATTCAGGGTTGCTTAATTTTATCACTGCTTCCTCAATTACTGGCCTTGGTTTTAAGTAGGGCTCAAAATTCAAGCGATGGTTCATCATATTCAAACATTATTCCAGAATTTTAATTCCGTTATTTTCACGAGGAGTCAATAGATTAACTTCAAATTGATGTGTAAATTATTTTACTCTCTCCATATCAACTCCCTTTTTTATAATGTCTTCAATCACCTATCTAAATTGAGCTTCAAATTATTAACATTTATAAACTGGGAATATTCCTTTCAGAGTAACTGTAAATGTTATCATTTTGGACTCATTAAAACCTGAAAATCCAATATTCTGGGCTATTCCTGACTCAATAAATCGTTTATAGATTAGGGCATTGCTCTTTTATAGAAGTAAATAAGTGATAATTCTGAGGCTTAAAGTTTAGACTGGAGATAGTGTTTCGTTTGTTCCCAAAAAATAGTTAATGGAAATATTATTACTTTCAGAAGTATAAGAAATAACATCTTTATACTTATTTTGAACGGGTTCAGGCTTTAAATTGATTTTATTATAAATATGGCTCTTGTTTTCATAATGATTAAGATATTACTTGGATAAATAGTTTAGAGAATCTTCTATTTTGTTGTTACCATAAAAGTAGAAGGCCATATTCGAGGGATGATAGTAATATTCATACATTTTTATCAATTCATAATACTCAAGATTCACAATTTCATTGGGGCGACCTCCTGAATCATAGATGTAAGGAGTTCCCTTAAAGAGTTATTGATTTATTTATTTTATTAATTGACGATCTGAATCTTGATAAGCCCCCTTCATTTAATTTAGGACAATTCCTTTCAGTTCACGCACTCCTTTTTCATTTAATTCATAACGCCAACCTTATTGATGGAAATCAAGCTCATTAAGCAGGGGTTTAAGCGACATATCGAGATATACTTTATATAAATTTTACCAATCTTTGGGATTTGCCGAGGCAAAGGGATAACTTGTAAAATCATCTCCTGTCCATGCATTCATATAGCTATTCACTGATCTTTTTATCATATTAAAGAATGGATCCCTGATGGGATATTTTTGACTTCCACAGCAGGCAAGATGTTACAAAATATGAGGACAGCCTTTATCGCTTTGAACAAAAGTTTTAACAATGGAAGCATAAGTGTTTTAAGGATCCTTATTCTCGAAATGATAGATTCTTCCATTGGTTTTTTTGTGGGAATATTGATGTAGATTCATCTTTAAATCTGGAGAATATATGGTGGATAGATGCTCATAGTCAGGCGATGAAATCTGAGAAGATGATGAGAATTTGTATAATATTCTCTGAGTAATGCTGAAAACTTTCATGCCAACCAATAAATATTTAATTATGGATATAAACTCATATTCAAATCGATAAATAGGTTCTAAGTCCGACAAGATAATACAATATACTACTATTATAAATGATAAGTTGAACACACTATGATAATTCTCTTTGTCAGGTGCCGATATTTATAAATTCAAACAATATCATTTCATGCACATTAGCATTGAATCAAGAAACATTCATGAATTCAG
>Ga0302191_10001250_pt1 | contig 16242 bp, 9 predicted proteins | sample II_Bog_E3_1_FD_198775 | JGI IMG/M metagenome (GOLD analysis project Ga0302191, IMG submission 198775) | Peat permafrost microbial communities from Stordalen Mire near Abisko, Sweden - II_Bog_E3_1 | ecosystem: Environmental > Terrestrial > Soil > Wetlands > Peat | place: Sweden: Abisko, Stordalen...
GTTTTGTAGTGTTTGAAGAGTTTGAAAGGTTTGAAGAGTTTGAAGAGTTTGAAAGGTTTGAAGAGTTTGAAAGGTTTGAAGAGTTTGAAGAGTTTGAAAGGTTTGAAGAGTTTGAAGAGTTTGAAAGGTTTGAAGAGTTTGAAAGGTTTGAAGAGTTTGAAGAGTTTGAAAGGTTTGAAGAGTTTGAAGAGTTTGAAGAGTTTGAAAGGTTTGAAGAGTTTGAAGAGTTTGAAAGGTTTGAAGAGTTTGAAAGGTTTGAAGAGTTTGAAGAGTTTGAAAGGTTTGAAGAGTTTGAAGAGTTTGAAGAGTTTGAAGAGTTTGAAAGGTTTGAAGAGTTTGAAGAGTTTGAAGAGTTTGAAGAGTTTGAAGAGTTTGAAGAGTTTGAAGAGTTTGAAGAGTTTGAAGAGTTTGAAGAGTTTGAAGAGTTTGAAAGGTTTGAAGAGTTTGAAGAGTTTGAAGAGTTTGAAGAGTTTGAAAGTTTGAAAGTCTGAGGAGTCCCGGTAAACCGGGAAGTCGCATACTTTATTTGAAAAGTTTTATAAGGTTGGAAAGTTTTTTTTGAGGTTAGATGGTTTTTTGAGGTTTGAAAGGGTTGTTATGTTTGTATGATTAGTAAGGTTTGAAGGGTTTGAAAGATATGAAGGGAGCTGTATTCTTAATTAAATTTCAGGATACGTAACTTTATTCGTATCTTTCAAACCTGCAAACTGAAAAAAAATGGAATGAATAAAATGAAATACAATCTGACTTTATTTTTATTTCTGTTTTATCTTGTAGCAAATTTATCTGCTGAGGATGGAAGTAAACTATGGTTGAGATATCAGGCTAATCCCGTTTCAAAAACAGAAACCGGACTTTCATTATTTAGCGCTGTTGTTGTTTCGGAAACATCTAATGTTCTTGTTTCTGCTATTGATGAATTGAAAATTGCTTCCTCTCAAATGACAGGAAGTGAAATCAAATTTTCGGATACACTTAAACAAAACTGTCTTTTGATAGGTACTTCACGGAATAAATATATCCAAAGTCTCCACATCAATAAGGAACTGAATGGGTTGGGAGCAGAAGGTTTTATTATCCGTAAAGTCAGGATCAACGGAGATTCATGTACTCTTATTGCTTCGAATGGCGATCATGGCCTGTTGTACGGAGTATTCCATCTCCTCAGACTCTTTCAAACAAATAATTTTACTGAGAATATCACTATAAAAGAAAGTCCTTCGTATCAGGTAAGGATTTTGGATCATTGGGATAATCCGGACAGAACAGTGGAAAGGGGTTATGCCGGATACTCGTTATGGCGGTGGGATGAACTTCCGGGAAAACTATCGCCCCGGTATAAAGAATATGCACGGGCAAATGCATCAATAGGTATTAATGGTACTGTCCTGAATAATGTCAATGCTTCACCTCAGATTTTAAGCAAACAATATCTCGTTAAAGTCAAAGCCCTTGCTGATGTATTCCGTCCTTACGGCATAAAAGTATATCTTTCAGTAAATTTTTCATCTCCAGCCGTGTTGGGTGGCCTTCCTACATCCGATCCATTGAATAAAGATGTTCGTAAATGGTGGAATGACAAAGCAAAAGAGATCTATACATTAATTCCCGATTTCGGTGGTTTCCTGGTTAAAGCCAACTCCGAAGGACTCCCCGGGCCACAGGATTATGGACGTTCACATGCTGATGGTGCGAATATGCTTGCTGATGCGTTAAAACCGTATAAGGGCATTGTTATGTGGCGTGCATTTGTTTATAATCCGGGTGATAACGACCGTGCAAAACAAGCTTATAATGAATTTATGCCATTGGATGGAATGTTTCATTCAAATGTAATTATACAGGTAAAAAACGGCCCTATTGATTTTCAACCGCGTGAACCATTCAGTCCTCTTTTTGGTGGATTAAAAAAGACTAAAATGATGCCTGAATTCCAAATTACACAAGAATATCTGGGACAAGCAAATCATTTGGTATTTCTGGCACCCTTATGGAAAGAATGCCTTGATGCAGATACTTATAGTGCCGGAAAAGGCTCAACTGTAGCAAAAATTACTGATGGCACTCTATATGCGAATAATTTATCAGCCATTGCCGGAGTTGCTAATACAGGTGAAGATACAAACTGGTGCGGTCATCATTTTGCACAAGCTAACTGGTATGCCTTTGGTCGCTTGGCATGGAACAACAAACTTTCACCGGAGAAAATAGCGCGGGAGTGGTTAAAAATGACTTTTAGTCAAAATGAAGATTTTGTAAAACCCGTGACTGAACTGATGTTGCAATCGCGTGAGGCTGCAGTTGATTATATGATGCCTATGGGGCTTCATCATCTTTTTGCCTGGGAGCATCATTACGGACCTGAGCCCTGGTGTGCTGTCGTTGGTGCCCGCCCTGACTGGCTGCCCTCTTATTATCATAAGGCTGATTCAATAGGGTTGGGCTTCAACCGGAGTGCTTCGGGTAGCAATGCCGTAGCCCAATACCACTCTCCTTTGAGAGAACTATATAATAACCCTGACTCTTGTCCGGAAAATCTTATCTTGTGGTTCCACCATGTTGCATGGGATACCCGGATGAAAAATGGCCGTACAATGTGGGACGAACTTTGTTTTACATACGATTCAGGGGTTCAACAAGTCCGTGAATTTCAGAAAATATGGGATAAAGCCGAACCTTATGTGGATGCTCAACGCTTTCATGATGTTCAGTCACGGTTGAAAATTCAGGCCCGGGATGCTGTCTGGTGGAAAGATGCTTGTCTGCTCTATTTCCAGACATTCTCACGGCGTCCTATACCTTATTCTATTGAACGACCTGTACATGAACTGGAAGATCTGAAAAAGATTAAACTAAATTTGAAACAACATAATTGAAAGATATACAATGGAAAAAACCTGGAGATGGTTTGGCAAAAATGATCCTGTAACTCTCAACATGCTTCGGCAAATTGGTGTGGAAGGAATTGTGTCATCCTTGCACGAAGTTCCGAATGGTGATGTCTGGTCAACACATGCAATTATAGAATACAAAGAATATATTGAATCATTTGGTTTAAATTGGTCGGTTGTAGAGAGTTTACCTGTATCGGAGAGTATTAAATATGGTGGAAATGACAGGGAAAAGCTGATTGAAAATTACAGGATCAGTTTGTCCAATTTGGGGAAAGCCGGAATTAAAACAATATGTTATAATTTCATGCCGGTTATTGACTGGATACGGACAGATCTGAATTATAAACTTCAGGATGGAACTTCAACATTATATTTTGATAAAATCAGGTTTGCCTATTTTGATTGTAAAATATTAAACAGGTTGGGTGCTGAAAATGATTATTCTGCCGCTGAAATGGTTAAGGTAAATGAACTGGACAAAACTATAACGGTTGAAGAAAAAGAGAACCTGATTCAAACAATTATTGTAAAAACACAAAGTTTTGTAAATGATAGTTTCAAAGGTGTTATTCAAAGTCCTGTTGAATTATTTAACCAGCTTTTGGCTTTGTATAAAGGAATTGATAAAAATAAATTACGTGAAAACCTAAAGTATTTTCTTGAAAGTGTAATCCCTGCAGCAGAAGAATATGGTGTGAATCTTTGCATTCACCCCGATGATCCTCCAATGGCAGTATTGGGTTTGCCAAGAATAGTGAGTGATTACGATGATATTGACTGGATACTCAGGGCAGTGGACAGTAAGAACAATGGACTTACGTTTTGTGCAGGTTCTTTAAGTGCAGGTTCACAAAACAATGTAACTGAACTCGCCCTGACTTTCGCCAAACGTACACATTTTGTTCATCTGCGAAGTACTGAAATCCTGGAAAAGGGAAATTTCATAGAGGCTTCACATTTAGGAGGCCGTGGAAATCTGATTGAACTGGTACGTATCTTCGAACATGAAAATCCGGATATCCCCATGCGGATAGATCATGGAAAACTAATGCTTGATGATGTGAACAAAAAGTACAATCCAGGCTACTCATTTCTTGGCCGGATGGTTGCTTTGGCTCAGATTTCAGGTATTATGGCTACAGTAAAGAATGAAATGACAACCCTGTAAAACAGGATTAACGAAAAAATATGTACTCCATCCTGTCCTGTATTTATTATAAAACATATGACAGCGGAAAAAGAAAATAAAAATGAATAATCAATTTAGTATTGAAGGAAAAGTAGCCATCATAACCGGTGCATGTGGCGTGTTGGGTGGGAGTGTGGCACAAAGTTTTGTAAATGCAGGAGCTAAAGTTGTAGCTATCGGTACAAAACAGGAAAAGCTGGACATGAAGGTGAAAGAATTAACCGGTATGGGCGGACAGGTGATTGGTTTTGTAGGTAATGTCCTTGAAATAACCAGTCTGGAAAAAATAGCACTGGAAGTTGTTGCCAAATGGGGACGAATTGACATTCTGTTGAACATTGCCGGCGGGAATGTGCCTGGTGCAACACTTGCTCCCGACCAAAGTTTTTTTGATATGGAGATTGCAGATTGGGAAAAGGTTACCGATCTGAATATGAATGGAACTGTTTATCCAAGTTATGTATTTGGCAAGGTTATGGCCAGGCAAACCTCCGGGAGTATTATTAATGTCTCTTCCATGGCTGCTTTACAAGCGATGACCCGGGTGCCCGGATATTCTGCTGCAAAAGCTGCAGTTGGCAATTTCACACAATGGCTGGCTATGGAAATGGCTATGAAATATGGCGATGGAATTCGGGTAAATGCTATAGCACCCGGCTTTTTTATTGGCAACCAGAATCGTGCAGTGCTCATTAACCCTGATGGGTCATTCACTGAACGTAGCATGAAAGTGATTGCAAATACACCCATGAAACGTTTTGGTGATATTAACGAACTAAACGGAGCAATACAATTCCTGTGTTCGGAAGCTGCCAGTTTTATTACAGGCGTAGTTTTACCTATTGATGGTGGATTTAGTTGCTATAGTGGCGTTTAAGTAAAAAAAATCTAACCTTCAAACAGATAGAGTTTTTATACCAAAACTATCCTTTTAGTATCCCCCTCTTAAAATTCAATATAAATATTGTTATGAGTAAATTTACTTCAACAGGAATGAAATATTTTGTTATTTTTACTTTAGCTTAGAACACTACTTTGCAGGCAAATACGTCTTTTAATAAGGTAAGAAATAACTAAAGACAAGTAATTTCCATCAACGATAAGTTGTATTTTTATAAGTGTTTTTTGATAGCAAAAGCTAACAAATTAATATTTGGTTCTTTCAAGTTGTAACTCCGATTATTGAATACTGTATTCGCAGAGGAAATAGATGAATCAAAAAAATACAATCAATTGCAACAAAAGTAAGTAACGATAAAAAATCCGTTAGTGCGGAACTTACTTCAAAAAGTATTGTATCGATAAAATTGTTTTTTACAATAACTTTGTAAGCTATCAAATGCTATTTAATATTCTATTTCGATTTTAAAAAATGAAAACAACCAATTTTTTGAACTGTCAGTTGCATTTGCTGATTCTTTTGGGAATTGTTTTATTTCTTCCCACAACAGTATTTGCAATAGGAGGGCCGGCGTATATTTCAACAACAGGAGGGCGAAATCTGTTTACACTTTCAGCATCCGGAAAATCAACCGCCTTGTGCATCAACTCTAAAGATTATCCGGGTGTAATTCGTGCCTTAAGAGATTTAAAATCAGATATTGGCAAAGTAACTAACTTTGAACCTACCATTATTTTTGATAAAATCCCTTACCAAAAAGAAGTGGTAATTGTTGGAACATTAGGTAAAAACCCTGTAATTGACAAATTGGTCAAAAACGGGAAACTTGATATAAAAGAGATTAAAGGTAAATGGGAAGCTTTTAGTATTCAGACAGTTGAAAAACCACTGCCGGGTATCGACAAAGCCATTGTTATTGTTGGAAGCGACAAGCGTGGTACTATTTATGGCATTTATGATGTGTCTGAACAAATAGGTGTATCACCTTGGTATTTTTGGTCGGATGTACCCGTTGAGCATAAAGAAGCACTTTTCGTGAAACCGGGTATATATACACAATATCCAAGTGTTAAATATCGTGGAATTTTTATAAACGACGAAGCTCCTGCATTAACCAATTGGGTTAAGGAAAAATATGGATTTGCCAGGTCGAGTCAAGACCCTCCGGTTGGTAATAAGGTCGTAAATTATGGTCATGAGTTTTATTCAAGAATTTTTGAATTGATGCTCCGGATAAAAGCCAATTATCTTTGGCCTGCCATGTGGAGTAATGCTTTTAATGAAGATGATACCGAAAACCCGCGTCTTGCCGATGAATATGGTATAGTAATGGGTACCTCGCATCAGGAACCTATGATACGCTCTCAACAGGAATGGGACCGACGTTTCTTTAATACTCTCGGTCACTGGAATTATAATAAAGATCCTGACACACTCGAAAATTTCTGGAGAGAGGGTGTAAGGCGCAACAAAAACTACGAAAGCGTGATCACTATGGGCCTTCGTGGAGCCAATGATACAAAGATAGGCGGCGACATGAAATCGAATATTGCTATGGTTGAAAATATCGTCAATAAACAGCAACAAATTATCAGGGAAGAAATGAGCCCCGATCTTTCCAAAGTCCCTCAGACATGGTGTTTATACAAAGAGATAATGGATTATTACAATGACGGCATGCGTGTCCCCGATAATATAACGCTTTTATGGTCGGACGATAACTGGGGAAATATCCGCAGGTTGCCTACTCCGGAGGAACGTAAACGTAGCGGAGGATCCGGCATTTATTACCATTTTGATTATCATGGAGGTCCCCGGAGTTACGAATGGATTAACACAAATCCGATTGCTAAGATATGGGATCAAATGTCACTTGCCAAACAATATGGAGCCGACAGAATCTGGATTGTCAATGTCGGACACTTTAAAGGGTACGAATTACCCATAGAGTATTTTATGAGCCTTGCCTGGGACACAGGTAAATGGACTAATTCCAACATAAATGAATATACCCGGTTATGGGTCACCCGTGAATTCGGCTCAACTTACGCCAACGAAATAGCAGATATAATTTCAAAATACACAAAATTTAATGGACGACGTAAACCGGAATCGTTAACACCCCGTACTTATAGTTTGGTAAACTATCATGAAGCCGAAAATGTTGTTTCTGAATTCAATAGAATTACGGATCAAGCCGAATCTATTTATAACAAATTGCCTCCGGAAAAGCAGGAAGCCTTTTATGAGATGGTATTGTTCCCTGCAAAGGCCAGCACAACAGTTAACGGATTGTATCTGGCTGCTGCTAAAAACAACTTGTTTGCAAGCCAGAAACGTGCCAGCACAAACGACATGGAGATTCTGACCAGAACCTTTTTCCAGGCTGATGCAGACTTAATGAAATATTACAATCAAGTGTTTGCCGGTGGAAAATGGAACCACTTTATGGACGAGACCCATATCGGTTATACCAGTTGGATGCCTCCAAAAGTCAATAGTCTGGAAGCCATTAAACTTATAAAAATACAGGTACCCGACTCTGCTTTATTGGGAGTCGGATTAGAGGGTACCGAATCAAGTTGGCCTGGTTCTGTCGAAAAAGCAACATTGCCGGAATTTGATATTTTTAATGGCCGTCAACATTCTATCGATATTTTCAACAGGGGAAAAGTACCTTTTGAATACACTATCACTTCAACCGTTCCCTGGCTTGCTTTTTCCGAAAGTAAAGGACTGATGACCAATAAAGACAAACGTATTCTGGTGAATATCGATGAATCTCAATTGCCTGAAGGGTTGACCCTTGGTGTCATTAAAATTTCAGGTGCCGGCAGGGAAGTTTCCATTGCTGTAAGTGCATTTAACCCTACTGAGGTAAACAGGGAAAACCTGAAAGGATTTGTAGAAAGTGGTGGACTTATCTCCATAGAGGCTGAACACTATGCTGAAAATGTCGAACAGGGAGACAGAAAATGGATAAAAGTGGAAGATTACGGTCGTACAAGTTCAGGTATGAGAGCTACAGCTCCGGTCGATTCACCTGCTGCAACTCCCGGAAAAGATGCACCGTGTCTCGAATATCCAATATACCTGTTCTCAAAAGATACCGCTAAGATTATACTAATTACATCGCCACTTCTAAACTTTATGCCGGGACGGGATATTAAATTAGCCGTTTCGATGGATGATGAGGCACCGCAGTACCTAACCAATGTCCCTGATAAATTCAAATTGGATGGTTCGAATTCAGACTGGGCGAAAACTGTCGTAAATCAGGCACGCTATTGCCTGACAAACGTGAATGTCACAAAATCTGGTTATCATACGCTGAAGGTTTGGATGATTGATCCGGGAGTGGTTGTTGAAAAGATTATGATTAACATGGGCGGGTTAAAACCGTGTTATTTAGGAGCCCCTGAAAGCTATCATCATCTTAAATAGATATATTTACTCCATCCGGTTTGTTGGAAGATAAAGAACGAAATACTTTTACGGATTTTAAATATCCACGATAAATCTGTTGCCATACTATATTGCCAAATAATATTTACAAATAACTAATATCTTTGATCATGACTTATAGACCCTGTACTTTTTACAATCTCTTTTTCAAAACATTCAAGTCTTTTCATCATTCATCACCAATAATATTTCTATTGGTTGTTTTGCTGTGTTCCTTCAGTCTTTCCGTATACGCAACATCCGATTTATCAAAAATATGGGTAGGTACCTGGAGTACAGCTCCTCAACTTGTGGAACCGGGCAATATGCCTCCATCTCCAGGATTGAGCAACAACACGTTGCGACAAGTGGTCCGTGTTTCTCTCGGCGGAGACAGTTTGCGGATAAGATTCTCGAATGTATTCAGCAATAGCACTGTCACGATGAAAGCAGTAAAAGTTGCTGTTTCAATTGGAGGAAGCGGTATTGATGGTTCAACCATTAAAGAATTGAAATTTAATGGAATGACGGATGTTACTATGAATCCGGGTGCTACTATTACTTCAGATCCAATTCCATTCAATTTGAAACCAAGGATGGATATTGCAATTACTATTTACTTTGGTCAAACATCTTCGAATATAACAGGTCATCCGGGGTCCCGTACTACTTCCTGGTTGCTTGCCGGTGACAAAACTTCAGCCATTGATTTTGCGGGTTCTGTTCTTACAGATCATTGGTATTTCATCAACGGTATCGATGTGAAAGCCCCTGAATCCGCTACTGCAATTGCTATTCTTGGCAACTCCATTACTGATGGGCGAGGTTCGGATACAAACAAGCAAAACCGATGGACTGATATATTATCAGAGCGTCTTTTGAAAAATCCCGGAACAAGTCAGGTCGCTGTTCTTAATCTGGGAATTGGAGGTAATTGCGTGCTTTCAGGCGGTTTAGGCCCAACAGGAGTAAGCCGGTATGAACGTGACATCCTAGATCAGACAGGGGTACGTTTTGCTGTTGTTTTTATCGGGGTGAATGATATTGGCAGGGTCAGATCAGGTGAAGAAGCAACTACAACAGCGAATAATCTGATTACTGCTTTCAAATTATGGATTAAGAATGCTCATGCTAAAAATATAAAGATTTACGGTGCTACCATTACGCCCTTTCATGGTAATTCATATTACAATCAATACAGTGATTTATGCCGGAATAATGTTAATACATGGATTCGTACAAAGGGCAATTATGATGGATTTATTGATTTCGACAGGTCTTTAAGAAGTACATCTGATACGACTAGACTTGTATCAACTTATCAACACGACGGTCTGCACCCTACTGCTGAAGAATATGTAAAGATGGGTCAATCAATTGAACTAAAATTGTTTGAATGATATTCCCACGATCACAGGCACAGTCGAATGGACTGTAACTTAAAGTTTAACCGACATAAAATAGAATTGAGTCCTTAATATCTAATAGTCATGAAGCGAATATTCTTTTTCTTATTGATTTTGATATTCACAAAATCAGTTTCTGCTCAAAATGTAAAAATTGACAGTAGTAAGTACCCGGAGCCGGTAATATTTACTGCACAGCAAGATCATGACAATATGATGAAGCAACTCGGTATAATAAGTTTAAGGCCAGGACCAGATGGTAACGAAAGGGCACTAAATCATGCAAATTATGATGAATCAGTGGCAAATCCTTGTCCGCGAATCCCTGATATCCTCACATTAAATAGCGGGAAAAAAGTAACATCCGCTGATGTGTGGTGGAAGAAACGCAGGCCGGAACTTGTGGAAGATATTGAACATGAATTGTATGGAAAAATACCTAAAAAAATACCGAAGGTCTTCTGGACAGTTAAAGTGACTGATAGGGAATTCGTGGGTCGTATTCCTGTAATTGCAAAACAGCTGGTTGGTCATGTTGATAACACTGACTACCCTTTGATAGATGTAAATATCAATATGGTAGTGGTATTACCTGTCAATGTAAAAAATCCGGTTCCTGTTTTATTGATGTTTGGTTTTCCTTCATTGCCATCTCCGGCTCAACCTATGCCTGAGGATATGGAAAAAATAAATAAGGCTTTTAAAGAAATGTTGATTAAAAGCAAACCCGGCATGAAGGCAATATTTGAAAAGTATCCGGCATACTTACCTGTTACAAGGTTGCCTGGTTCTGATTTCTTTGCTCAGGCTCCTAATGAAAATTCTACACCAACAGAACAATTACTGGCAGCTGGTTGGGGATATGCTGTTGTAGAACCGAATAGTATTCAGGCTGATAATGGTGCAGGCCTTACAAAAGGTATCATCGGGTTAGTAAATAAAGGCCAACCAAGGAAACCGGATGATTGGGGTGCTCTACGGGCATGGTCGTGGGGAGCTGCCCGTGGCCTTGATTATCTTGAAACAGACATGATGGTGGATGCAAAAAAAGTCGGAATTGAAGGAGTCTCCCGTTATGGAAAGGCAGCATTGGTTACACTTGCATTCGAAACCCGTTTTGCTGCAGGTTTAATTGGATCTTCTGGTAAGGGGGGTGCAACATTGCAACGTCGTATATTTGGCGAAGCAGTTGAAAGTCTTACCGGTAATGGAGAGTATCATTGGATGGCCGGCAATTATTTGAAATATGCTGCATCCGAAGCCAGCTTTGGAAGTAAAACAGGCTGTGATTTAACTGTAGATTCGCATGAACTGATAGCACTTTGTGCACCACGCCTTACTTTTATAAGTTATGGCATACCTGAAAAAGGGGATTCACGATGGTTAGACCAACAGGGTAGTTTTATGGCTACAGTTGCCGCAGGTGTTGTTTTTAAATTATTGGGAGTTAAAGACCTGTGTATATCGAATGATTACATGAAAGAAAAAATGCCGCCTGTACTGACAGGTTTGCTGGAGGGCAAATTAGCCTGGCGACAACATGATGGCGGACATACTGATACTCCAAACTTTCAGTTTTTTATACCCTGGGCAAGTAAATACCTGAATTATAGCAGAACAACTTTGTAATGATGCAAAATTTAACTATTTGTTTAATAAGATATTAATTTACTTCCCTTTCAATTAATATTAGAATTGCAATAAATAATCATAACACAATAAGTAGAAATTCACTTAATTATTTTTCAGAGTATAAATAAATATTATATCTGATCAATCAATGAAAAAACCAACATCATAATTTTAGTATTGGCTTTTAATATGCTATGCCCCAAAAGTTTTTCGCAAACTAATTCCGGATCTTACGAAGTTGCAACATGGCAGGGTTTTCGGGATGCTGCAGTTAGTTATACTTTTGACGACAATTGCCCTAATCAATTGGCAGTTGCAATACCAATGATGAACAGTTATGGATTTAAAGCGACCATGTTTGTACCTTCATCCTGGATTAAAGATTGGACAGGATTGCAAAGCACGACAGACCGGGGAAACGAAATAGCAAGTCATACAGTTACACATGTTAACCTTGGAAATTTAACCATAGCACAACAAATCCCGGAGTTTAAGGATTCCCGGGAGGTAATTAATGCTCATATTAAAGACCATTTATGCACGACTATTGCTTATCCCTTTTGTGAACGGGGAAATGATTCGTTGTGTATGAACTATTATCTGGCTGCCAGGGCGTGCCAGGATACTATTGAGTCAAAAACTCCGGCCGATTTTATGAATATAAGCTCAATCCCAACAGGAACTGAATCGTCAATCCAAACCATCCGGGACTTTAATAATATAGTGGAGAAGGCCGTTTCACTAAAAGGGTGGTGTGTGTTTTTAATCCATGGCATCGACAATGATGGTGGCTGTTCACCCACTCAATCTGCAGTACTGAGGTCTCATCTCGAATCTATGAAACTACATAGTGACCGGTTTTGGATAGCTCCTTTCGGTGAAGTTGTCCGGTATATCCGGGATCGAAAAGCTGTTATTGTAAAGGAAATATTAAGCAGGAAAACAAGTATTACCTTACGGGTATCAGATAAACTTGAAAATTCAGTTTATAACTGTCCTGTAACAATAAGAAGGGTATTGCCGGGGAAGTGGAAGTCAGCAACAATTGAACAGAACGGTCAAAAAGTAAAAACGGAAATAGTGAATAAAAATGTGCTGAAATATATAATGTTTGATATAGTGCCCGGCAATGGTGATATACTCATTTTAAGGCAATAGGGAATTTAACCCGGAATAAATTCACCTGAATGAACGTCAAATTCAAAACTAAAAATAAAATTATAGTTGGACGGAATGCATGACAGAAGTATAATCCTGAAATTTAAAAGTCAGTTACAAGTAAATGACCCTTTCATGTACTATCTTTCAATGAATAATTAAAACCAATAATATGCAGGAGTAAGTGCCCGGTGCTAATTTAAATTTAAGTCTTGAATTGGAGTGGTGAAGACAGATATATTAATTTAACTAATGGAAAATATTACGACACAATAATTAAAAGTTTTTTAATTTACTTTATGTATCAGTGGGGTCAGAATTTTATCTGACCTCTTTTTTGTTCTAAATCAATTGGTTAGAATTATCAAATTCAAAGTATTAAATGTCCTTATTATCACTTTGCCGATTAGGGCATTTTTCTTACCTTTGCACTTTCGTAATAATGCAAATTGGCACTTAATGATTATATAGATAAGTGCTTTGGAATATAAATAATTTATTCTCTACAATATGTTTGAATCTCTTAGTGAAAGACTGGAACGGTCGTTTAAAATCCTGAAAGGGGAAGGTAAAATTACCGAGATAAACGTGGCTGAAACACTCAAGGACGTTCGTAAAGCCTTGTTGGATGCTGATGTTAACTATAAAATAGCCAAATCATTTACTGAAACCGTAAAAGAGAAAGCCATTGGTCAGAATGTACTCACATCTCTGAAACCAAATCAGTTAATGGTGAAGATTGTCCACGACGAACTGGCAGAACTGATGGGCGGTCAGAGTGTAGATATAAACCTGAAAGGCTCCCCTTCAATCATTTTAATGTCGGGGTTGCAAGGCTCCGGTAAAACAACTTTCTCAGGTAAACTGGCAAATCTTCTTAAAACCAAACGCGGTAAGAACCCCCTGTTAGTAGCCTGTGATGTGTATCGTCCGGCTGCTATTGAACAATTGAAAGTTCTGGGCGAACAACTTCAGATACCAGTCTATGCCGATCTGGAAAGTAAAAGTCCTGTTGCAATTGCCGAAGCAGCTATAAAATATGCTAAATTACATGGGAATGATGTGATCATTGTGGATACTGCCGGACGACTAGCAGTAGATGAAATGATGATGAATGAGATTGCAGCGATTAAGAAAGCTCTCCAACCTCAGGAAATTCTGTTCGTAGTGGATGCTATGACCGGACAGGATGCAGTAAATACAGCAAAAGAATTCAACGAAAGGCTTAATTTCGACGGAGTTATCCTGACAAAACTCGATGGAGATACGCGTGGTGGTGCAGCATTGTCTATTCGTTCAGTAGTCAATAAACCTATCAAATTTGTAGGTACAGGTGAAAAAATGGATGCGTTGGATGTATTCTATCCTGAACGTATGGCCGATCGTATCTTAGGAATGGGTGATATTGTATCGTTGGTTGAACGTGCACAGGAACAATATGATGAGGAAGATGCCCGCAGGTTGCAAAAAAGAATTGCCAAAAACCAATTTGATTTCAACGATTTTATATCCCAGATACAACAAATCAAAAAGATGGGTAATATCAAAGATCTGGCTGCTATGATTCCGGGTATGGGCAAAGCCTTGAAAGATGTGGAAGTGGGTGATGATGCTTTTACCGGAATTGAGTCCATCATTCATTCAATGACACCCCATGAACGTGAAAATCCAAATCTGTTGAACGGAAGCCGTAAAATGCGAATTGCCAAGGGTAGCGGGACCACCATTGTTGATGTGAACCGTCTGCTGAAACAGTTTGAACAAACCAGCAAGATGATGAAAATGGCAACTGTCAGTCAGGGAAAACTGAAAATGGGCAAACACAGATAAAGACATTTACAATTTATCAGGAACAAAGAACAAAGAACAAAGATCAAAGAACAAAGATCAAAGAACAAAGAACAAAGAACAAAGAACAAAGACAAAGAACAAAGATCAAAGAACAAAGATCAAAGAACAAAGATCAAAGAACAAAGATCAAAGAACAAAGACAAAGAACAAAGATCAAAGAACAAAGATCAAAGAACAAAGAACAAAGAACAAAGACAAAGAACAAAGATCAAAGAACAAAGATCAAAGAACAAAGATCAAAGAACAAAGATCAAAGAACAAAGACAAAGAACAAAGATCAAAGAACAAAGATCAAAGAACAAAGATCAAAGAACAAAGACAAAGAACAAAGATCAAAGAACAAAGATCAAAGAACAAAGACAAAGAACAAAGACAAAGAACAAAGAACAAAGACAAAGAACAAAGAACAAAGAACAAAGAACACGGAACACGGAACGTGAAACTTCAAACTCTTCAAACATAAAATTATGTATACTCTCATTGATGGCAAAGCCATATCCGAAAAAATAAAAGAAGAAATCGCAGAAGAAGTAAAACTCATTGTTGCTTCAGGGAAAAGAGCTCCCCATTTGGCTGTAATTATTATAGGACACGATGGTGGCAGCGAAACCTATGTGGCTGGAAAGGTAAAAGATTGTAAAGATTGTGGCTTTACTTCTACGTTGATCCGTTTTGATGATGATGTTACTGAAGAAACCTTGCTTGCTGAAGTGGACAAACTTAACAAAGATGACAAAATTGATGGTTTTATAGTTCAATTACCAATCCCAAAACATATTTCCGAACAAAAAGTTATAGAAGCAATTGATTATCGTAAAGACGTGGACGGTTTTCATCCGGTCAATGTAGGTCGTTTATCCATAGGATTGCCTTGCTATATTTCGGCTACACCTCTGGGTATCATCGAATTGTTTAAACGCTATGAAATCCCTACTTCAGGAAAAAATTGTGTCGTGATTGGACGGAGTAATATCGTCGGAAAACCAATAGCTACACTTATGATGCAAAAAGGGTATCCGGGCGATGCAACGGTTACTGTTTGTCATAGCCGTACTAAAAATATGAAAGATATTTGCTTACAGGCCGATATTATCATAGCAGCTTTAGGAAAACCTGAGTTCCTGAAAGGAGATATGGTAAAGGATGGCGTTGTTATCATTGACGTTGGAACAACACGCGTTCCATCAACTCTTACCAAATCGGGTTTTAAACTCAAAGGTGATGTTGCTTTTGATGAAGTAGCACCAAAATCTTCATTTATTACTCCTGTTCCGGGTGGTGTCGGTCTGATGACCCGCATTGCATTGATGAAGAATACATTGTTGGCAGCTAAAGGGGAAATCTATTAATTTACTATTTAGTTAATTAGTTAATTGGTGATTAGTTAATTAGTTAATTGGTTGATTGGTTAAATGGTTGATTAGTTAAATGGTTGATTAAATGTAAATAACTTTTGAAACCGGCCAATTGTAAATCGTAAATGAATAAATTGTAAATTAGAATGGCTTTATTTTATGTTCCAAATCTCGTTTCCGGTCATGTCCTTCCTGAAGAAGAATCGCAGCATGCAGTCAAAGTATTGCGGCTACAGGTGGGAGCAGAGATCACTGTGGTAGATGGAGTAGGAGGGTATTACAAAGCTAAAATCATTAACCCTCACCCGAAACATTGCACATTTGAAATAACGGAAATAATACCGGAATATCGTAAGCGGGATTTCCACCTGCATATTGCCATTGCACCAACCAAAAATATAGAGCGCCTGGA
>Ga0302191_10001251_pt1 | contig 16216 bp, 16 predicted proteins | sample II_Bog_E3_1_FD_198775 | JGI IMG/M metagenome (GOLD analysis project Ga0302191, IMG submission 198775) | Peat permafrost microbial communities from Stordalen Mire near Abisko, Sweden - II_Bog_E3_1 | ecosystem: Environmental > Terrestrial > Soil > Wetlands > Peat | place: Sweden: Abisko...
TCCAATCGTTGCCGTTCATTTTTTCAGCTGATTTATAGATGCTTAATTTTTGGTTCATATCGGTTGTAAGAGTAGCTGCATAAAGCAATTCTTCAACAGAAAGACTGTCAGGATGCGATGCGGAAAGCGCAGTTAATTGAGCATCTGAACGTCCTTTCTTCTCTGCATTTATAATGATGATCGCCCTGCGCAATTTAGGAAGGATATCATTGGCAAGTTCAACATAGGTTTTACTCATATTTTTGATTTCTTTCATCCGTTGGTCATGATCGTTATACATAGTCAATACACGGATAATAAGGTCTTTGTCAGCAATACTGGAATTTTGTACCAGTGTCTTGAAACCATCCCAGTCCAAACCTGTATGAACTACTTTATAAAAATCCTCTTCTCCAAGTTTGGCATCAATAGGTAGTTTTTCCAATACCTCATGTTCCTTACCTTTTTTATTTGCTTTCTCCACATCCATCTTCATGTTCTTAAAAGTCTCCATCATGGCCTTAATAGCTGTTTTTGCACGGTCATCGGCAAGATGTTGGTTCATGTCGGTTTCCCCATCAGGAGAAGCGTATGCATCTACGTCAATACCTTCCCAAGTAAAATTTTGTTGTGTGCCCATATCCACAAAATCTTTGAACTTTTTCATTTCTTCGCTTTTCATTTCAGCCGGGCGAACATTACTTTGGCTTATAACATAAAATATGCGTGTAGTATCGTGTTCAGGAATAGTTTTTACAAAATTATCCTTAGCGGCGATGACTTTATCGTCGTTTTGAATTAACAAAGCGGTTGCAATAGTTCCATCGGCAATTTTTACACCGGGGAAATCCTTTTTATTATTTGTAAGGGTAGCTTTAACATCCAACTCATCCTTTTTCATGGCATTGGCAAAAGGAACCTTAGCGGTATAGCTTATGCTGCCCCCTTGATCGTAACTAACTTTTTGACCTTCACCTTTAGCCTTGTCGCCCACCAGGTTAACGCTTTTTAGTGCAACTTCGCTGCCGTCAGATAGTTTTAAAGTTGGCGTAACAGTTACGGCTGCCTTTTTAGCAAAGTATTTGGCAGGATACTGTGCAGTAATATTTACAGCTACACTATCGCCATTATCCTGCAAGGGGTTAGGGGTTACGGAATAGTGGATCAAATTGGCATTTTTAAGCATTTTTGAGAAACCATTACATCCTGCTATTCCAATGGCTGCCAAACCCAAGATTGATAATGATTTGATGGATTGTTTTTTCATTTTATTGTGTGAGTTTATATTAATCTAAGGTGCAATATTAAATATTTTATTGTAACTACATAGTATTTTTTATGTTACTAGTTAAAAGGATAATTTTTAATTGTACATATTTTTCCGGATATTCACCCAAATTACCACGTCTATATACCTAGGATTTTTAGCTTGAATAACAATTAGTTATATTTCAATTTGCGTATGCTATTCCAAGCCAGAAAGCGGTTATAATAAAAAATGATACTCCGGCCCTAATTATATGATTTAATTACTTTTGCTTGCACAGGCAGTTTTTCATTTTATAGACTATAAATAAATTTAATGGCCATAAAACGTATAGATATTGATGAAATGCTTCGGACAAAAGCCCCTGGAGCACATAAATTTATACCCCGCTTTGCAATCAACTGGGTAAAAAAAATAGTACACGAAAGCGACATCAATGATTTTCTTAGCAAAAATGGTGAAAAAAGAGGATTAGATTTTATTAATGCCTCCATTGAAAGGTTGGGTGCTGACATACTTATCAAAGGAATTGAAAATATCCCCCCTAAGGGAGGCTATATTTTTGCGTCCAACCATCCTTTGGGAGGACTTGATGGTTTAGCCGTTATTTATTCCATTGCAAAAATAAGGACCGACATTAAGTTCTTTGTCAATGAATTACTACTTTCTCTGGAAAATCTTGATACTATTTTAGTTCCGGTAAATATTAACGGCAACAGCACCCGCCCCATGCTGGAAACTGTCGACAAGATTTATTCTTCCGAAATGGCAATTCCCATATTTCCTGCAGGTTTGGTTTCCAGAAAATTCAGGAAGAATGAAATAAAAGACCTCAGATGGAAGAAAAGTTTTATAACCAAATCGAAATATTATCATAAAGACATCGTTCCTATCTACATAGAAGGTAAAAATTCCCGTTTTTTTTACAATTTTGCAGCACTCAGAAAGAAAGTAGGAATAAAAATAAACTTAGAAATGTTTTTTCTTGTAAATGAAATGTTTGATCATAAAGACAAAAAGGTAATCCTCCATTTTGGAAAGCCTGTTTCATATAAGGTGTTCGACAAAACCCATAACGATGCCGAGTGGGCTAATATGTTCCGTGATGAACTATATAATAAAAAAGGACAAATTATTAATGAGCCGCTGTTTATTCCTAAAAACGTAATTTAGCTTTCGCTATGCAACCGATAATTCCCCCTATACTGGGCGACATACTCGCATCTGAACTTACAAGAGACAAATTTGTACGCCGCACTAATTATGGCAAAAACGAGATTTATGTGGTAACTTACCATAACTCTCCTTATGTGGTAAAAGAAATCGGCAGACTCAGAGAACTTACATTCCGCTATGCGGGAGGCGGCACTGGCAAGTCTTATGATCTGGATGAGTTTGATACAAATGAAACACCATATAAACAACTTATAGTTTGGAACCCCGAAGAAAAAGAGATAGTAGGCTCATATCGGTTTATGCGTTGCAAAGATGCTAAAGTCAAAATGGGTATTATTCAACTAGCCACCACCGAACTTTTTGAGTTCAGCAACAAATTCCTGAAAGAATATCTCCCTTATACAATTGAGTTGGGCCGCTCCTTTGTTGTTCCGCAGTATCAACCGTCGGCCGAAAACCGCAAAGGACTTTTTTCACTTGATAACCTTTGGGATGGTTTGGGAGCAATTGTAGTAGACAACCCTGACATGAAATATTTTTTCGGGAAAGTAACCATGTATCGCGATTTTAATTTGAAGGCGAGAGACCGCATACTTTATTTTATGCAATATTATTTTCCCGATAAAGACAGCTTTGTTGTGCCTCTTGAACCACTGGGCTCCAATTATAACGTGGGCACTTTTGCAAAAAAACTTAAAGGCAAAGATTATAAAGAAGGCCATGCAATACTGAATAGCGAAGTGCGGGAACTTGGAGAAAATATACCACCTTTAGTGAATGCCTATATGAACCTTTCTGCCTCTATGCGGATGTTTGGCACATGTCTTAACCCTGAATTTGGTGATGTGGAAGAAACAGGTATTTTATTAACTATTCCCGATATTTATCCAAGTAAAAAGGAAAGGCATATTGATTCTTACCTTAAACAAAAACGCACGAATCATATTAAGGCTAGGTAATCGATTAAGAATACCTCATACTATACAATAACATCCACCTTTTGCAAGTTCCATCGTTAGGACAAAAGAGGAACAATTTGCATTTCTCAAACATGTAAGGTCAGGCTCCGCGATTTTTTAATTTCGGTTCTTATAAGTCCTAATAGTGTTTCCGGGTCAAAAGATCTTTCAAGGTAATTGTCCGCACCCAATTTATTGGCTTTTGATGTATCTACCTTCTCAGACGTCGATGCACTCAATATAAATGGTATTACGGCTGTTTTAGGTGATTCTTTTATTATTTGCAATACATCATAACTACTTAATCCAGGTATCGAGACATCACATATTATTATATCGGGCATGCATTCCACGGCAAGTTCAATTCCTTTTTTTCCATTATTTGCTTTAAGAACTGTATATCCTTCCATTTCAAGGTATAGGGTAAAATTTCCAAGAATATCACCCGTATTTTCGATTAATAAAATTGTTTGCATTTTTCTAAATAAAAAATGTTGTTAACTATAAATGGTTTTATAATCGGAAGTTTCCTATTATATTATTGCGTAGGGCTACTAATTAAATTATTAAACAAGTCGAAAACAAAAATAAATCAAAATCTTAAATACAAATGTGCCGTAATATTCATTTTACTTTCTATACTTCTTAACAAACTCATTTACAATTGCTTAATATTTTTCAACATCCGGTTGTGCAAAGCCTTTCATTTTTCTATTTAAATTCGATATTGTGCATAATGGTTTTCTATTGCAATGTTTCCCATAGCTTGCTCCCGTAATTTATTTTAAATTAAATTCAGGCCTATCAAGCATTTTTGTATTTTTAACTCATTATTCTATATTACCTATGGCACAATCACTCCCAGCCGAACTGCATATAGCATCTACCTGGTATGGCCCGGAAATGGCTAAAAAAGCAGGCAGTTGGATAAACAAATTAACTTCAACTGAAATTTCAGAATTAGAAAAAGCGGCTGAATCTTTACTCAAATCACAACAAAATATTGCATCTCTCACAGCGACCAATTTTCCTTTAACTACACTTGGGCCCAAACTCACCGCTCTCCGCAAAGAACTTATTACCGGGCAGGGTTTTACCCTGTTGCGGGGCCTGCCGGTGGAAAAATACAATGAACGTGAAGCAGGCACTATTTTTTACGGATTGGGATGTCACATGGGCAGTCCTCGCTCACAAAATGCAATGGGTCACACGCTTGGTCACGTGCGCGATTTAGGAATGAAAAGCAGTGACCCTGTTACACGTATTTATCAGACCAATGAACGCCAAACCTTTCACACCGATTCTTCCGATGTGGTAGGATTGTTATGCTTAAAAACAGCAAAGACAGGTGGAGCATCAATGCTGGTAAGCGCTTCCACCATCTTCAATGAAATGCGTAAACACCGCCCTGACTTGCTTGAACTTTTATTGCAACCTATAGCAACTGACCGCAGGGGTGAAGTTCCAGAAGGAATGTTGCCTTATTTGTTAATTCCGGTTTTTAGTTTCTATGAAGGGCACCTTACTGTTTTTTATCAGCGCCAATATATTGATTCCGCACAACGATTTGCTGATGCACCAAGGCTTACACCATTGCATGTGGAAGCGCTTGACATGTTTGATAAACTTGCTAACAATCCAAAACTTTGCTTGTCCATGGAGCTTGAACCGGGAGATATGCAGTTTGTATATAATCATGCTCTTTTGCATGACCGCACCGGTTTTCAGGATTGGGAAGATCCTTCAAAAAAACGTCATTTGTTAAGACTTTGGCTTTCTATACCGGGTGACCGTCCGTTGCCGGAAATATTTGCATCTCGTTTTGGCACCATCGAAATCGGCAACCGGGGCGGTATTATAGTTCGAGGAACAACACCAACAATTCCCTGGACAGTATAGCTATTTCAATATCAATTGTATAGTATACCGGCTTCTTTGTTCGAGTAATATATTTCTACCTGCGGTAATTTTATCAATTGTCGCCTGATCGTAATATCGTATAGTAAAAAGTTCAACGTTGTCATTATATAATACCCTATAGTTATCCTGAAATGAATCTAACAACCCGGGTAATTTACTTAACCCATTATCAAAGCATACGGAGAAGTTAATAGCCGAATGCTGCATCATGCTCACCTTCACTTTCAATTTCGCGAAAGAGTCAAAAATATAACTCAGGTTTTCTTCCGCTATAAATGAAAAATCTTTTGGTGAAAGTGACAGCAGTGCCTGATTTGGCTTGGAAATAAAGCATGGAACAGGTAAATGCGTATTATTTGCATCAATACGTGTTCCCCCGGCTGAAGCATCAGCAAAGGGTTTTACAAACAGGGGTATATTTTTATTTTGCAGCGGCTTAATCGTTTTAGGGTGAATTACCGATGCACCATAGTACGCAAGCTCTATGGCGTCTTGATAGCTGAGGTGCTCAATCTTTACAGTGCCTTTAAATTTTTTAGGGTCGGCATTTAATACACCCGGCACATCTTTCCATATCGTTACTGATTCGGCGTTGGTGCAATAAGCCAGAATAGCGGCAGTATAATCAGAGCCCTCTCTGCCAAGCGTTGTTATACGTCCTTCATTGGATGAGCCAATAAACCCTTGTGTTATAACTATTCCTTTTTGTTTAAATACATTAAGAAGCATGTCTGTAAAATGCTTCTCCGTTTTCTTAAAATCCACTTTGGCATCCCGGTGGCAATCATCGGTCATTATTATATTTCGGGCATCTATCCATTCATTAATAACCCCTTTCCCGTTCAAGTATCCGCTGACGATATGTGTAGATATAATTTCCCCCATTGATACGATACGGTCATATCTTTCATCCTGATTTTTATGCGGATATTCGTTAACGAATATCCGTAAATCAGCAAAATCCTTTTGAAGGGATTGGTAAACCAAATCCCGATAGGGCTCTTTTACTTCTTTAGCCAAAACAAAATGATATTCTTCAATTTCACGAATGCGTTTTTCCGTTTCGTCTTCATCTATTTTTGGAATTAACTTCTCAAGGGCGTTGGTGGTTTTCCCCATGGCAGAAACCACTACAATTACCTCTTTTTGGGAAGAAGCCAATATCTCCGCGATTTTTTTTAATCCTTGAGCATCCTTTATGGATGCTCCTCCGAATTTAAATACTTTCATTCTTATAACTTAATATTTTTTAGCTCGTTTTCATATAGTGTGCAATTAACCCATTCATTACTGAAAACAGTATTGTATTTTTTATAAAACTGAATAGCCGGTTCATTCCAATCGAGCACCTGCCAATCTATTTTACGCACCCCCATTTCCTTACCAACTTTAACAACCTCCTCAAATAGCTTACCACCAATGCCATATCGTCTGTAATCCTCATTTACAATAATATCATCCAAATAGATGGCTTTCCCTTTCCAAGTGGAATATTTAATATAATAAAGAGCTGTACCTACTATTTTACCTTCTGCTTCGGCAACAAATGCACTATAAATGGCATTTGGCCCAAAACCATCCGCTTCCATTTCGGCTAACGTTACTTCAACGGCTTCAGGGGCTTTTTCATATACAGCCAATTCCTTTACCAGCCCCAATATGGCTGGGACATCGGTCTTAATTGCTTTTCGTATAGTATAGTTCATATATAAGTAATATACAAGAAGCCCAAAAATACCTATATTTGCCGTCCAAAAATTTTGATTTAGTTAAATCATGGAAAAAGTACAGACATTAGGAGAATTTATTGTTGAAAAACAGGACGATTTTTTATATTCAAAAGGGGAGCTTACAAGGCTGCTGAGTGATATCGCCATAGCAGCAAAAATAGTTCACAGGGAGGTAAACAAAGCCGGACTGGCTGGTATACTTGGTGAAACGGGAGATAAGAACATTCAGGGAGAAAATGTAAAGAAGCTGGATATTTATGCGAATGAACAATTTATAGCTGCCCTAAGCGTTGGCGGTGAGGTTTGTGCTATTGCTTCGGAAGAAAACGAAGAAATTATTACCGTAGATAATGCCGTATCAAAGGGAGCCAAGTATGTAGTTGCTATGGACCCTTTAGATGGTTCCTCCAATATTGATGTGAATGTTTCAGTAGGTACCATTTTTTCGATTTACCGCAGAATTAGCCTTTCAGGACCTGGTAAACTGGAAGATTTTTTACAAGCCGGTACGGAACAAGTTGCAGCAGGATATATTATTTATGGATCATCTACCATGATGGTATATACTACAGGCAAGGGAGTTAATGGATTTACATTAGATCCATCAATAGGTGAGTTTTGTCTTTCACATCCCAATATGCAAATACCAAAGAAAGGGAAAACCTATTCCATTAATGAAGGAAACTATGTTCATTTCCCGGAAGGCGTAAAGAAATTCATCAAATATTGCCAGGAAGAAGATGCAGCCTCTAATCGTCCTTTTTCCTCCCGTTATATAGGTTCTGCCGTAGCCGACGTTCACCGTAATTTAATTACCGGTGGCGTGTTTTTATATCCTACCACATCAGCATCGCCAAAGGGCAAATTAAGGTTAGTATATGAATGCAATCCTTTGGCTTTCATTTTGGAACAAGCCGGTGGGAAAGCAACCAACGGTGCAAAACGCATTATGGAACTAAAACCCAATGCGCTTCATCAAAGAACCCCTTTGTTCATAGGTTCTAAAGATATGGTAGAAAAAATTGAGGAATTACTGGCGAAACACTCTGTAAGCGCTACTGCTTAATCAGTATCTAAAGTTTAGGCATTATTTCAAGGGCAACCATTTTAATATGATTGTATATCCATGTATTATGGAAGTCTACAAGCGGGTGGCCAATCTCCTCGCCAAACTTATTTATCAATAAAATAATAAAGCTCAAAATAAAGGCCCATTTAATGAGCCCAAAGATACCTCCCGCCAGATGATTCAATGAGCCGATATGTAAAGCTTTGGTAAGCTTTTCAATTTGCTTGGACAGGAAATATATAAGCACTATCATTAAAAGAAAAAGAATTACAAAAGCAGCTATGGATATATATAGCTGTGACATTTTGCTTTCAATATGCGAGTTGATGAGGTTTGCAAAAGGAGTATAATATTTAACGGAGACGTAAAACGCAAGAAAGATTCCGACCAGGGAAGTGAGTTGAGAAATAAGCCCTTTGTAAAAGCCCCGGAAAGTGCCCCAAAGAAGAAGGGCAAGGAGAATGATATCGGTATTTCTCATAATTTCGCAAATATACAATTACATCTCAACGAAATCTAAGCTACTTTTACACACTTATCAAACAGCGATATGGATGAAGCATTACAAAGTGAATGGAAAGAATTGGTTAAGAAAATAGAATTAACTTTTGGGGAAGGCATTGAAATCGAATCTATCATATTACTCATAGGCATTCAGGAATTTGGCAAAGGATATTTCAAACCATCCAAAGACGAAAAAATGGACTTGATGCATATTGCTACCTGCAAGTTACTGGAGCCTTCAGGATATTATAAATATCTGGGCAAGGATGCTGATGGTTGGCCTCAATGGGAAGCAATGACTAATCTACCAATCCTTAGACCCGGCGAACAAAAGGAATTAATGAAAAAAGCAATAATTAACTATTTTAAAGAAACTGAAATTGCAGGATCATGAACTAATTAAAACCTGTGTATATGAAAAATATTTCCATTGAAGAACTTTATAAAATATTCCTGCAACACCCTGCTGTATGCACTGACACAAGGAATATTAAACCGGGCAGCCTTTTCTTTGCATTAAAAGGCGCTAACTTTAATGCAAACGAATTTGCGGCACAGGCAATTATTAAAGGCAGTAGTTATGCTATTATAGATGAGGAGGAATACTATACTGACGAATGTATTCTAGTTCCTGATGCATTGATAACATTGCAAAAACTGGCAAATCATCATCGCAAGCAGTTTGCCATACCTATAATTGGAATTACAGGCACAAACGGGAAAACAACTACCAAAGAACTTGCGGCAACCGTATTGTCAAAAAAATATGATACGCTGTTTACTAAAGGTAATCTTAATAATCACATAGGTGTGCCACTCACCTTACTCAATATTACAAAGGAAAATGGAATTGCTGTTATTGAAATGGGAGCTAATCATGTGGGTGAAATTGATATGCTGTGCAGGATTGCAGAACCCAATTACGGAATTATTACCAATATAGGCAAGGCCCATCTGGAAGGGTTTGGCGGGTATGAAGGAGTTATAAAAGCCAAAAGCGAGTTATATAAATTCATTAAAGAAAAAGGTGGTGAACTTTTTGTAAATGCCGATGATGCTTTATTGATGCGACTTTCCGATGGAGTCTACTTAACCTATGGAACATCCCATGAGGCTGATATCAGAGGTGTTCAGGATAAAGAAAGCTTTCTTGCCAAAGGAAAGATAGAAATGCTTGATGGAGAAGAAATGGAAATAAGCAGCAGCCTTGCAGGTTCCTATAATTTCTACAATATGCTTGCCGCTGCTTGTATCGGTTGCTATTTTGGAGTTTCTTCCGAACAAATTAAAGAAGCCATTGAAAATTATATCCCCTCTAATAACCGTTCACAAATAGTTAATAAAGGTAGTAATACCCTTTGGGTAGATGCATATAATGCAAACCCCAGCAGTATGAAAATTGCGATTGAAAATTTTGCAACTTTTGATACTCCGGGTAAAATATTAATACTGGGAGATATGTTTGAATTGGGAGATGACAGCCATAAGGAACATCAAGCCATTGCAGACCTGATAGATAAAACAAAGAATTGGGACGGAGTATATCTTATTGGCAAAGAATTTTCCACTGTAAAATCACGTGCCAGTCTTTTTACTACTATTGAAGAGCTTCTTGCCTGGCTTTCAGCCCATCCGCTAAAAAACAACACTATTTTACTGAAAGGCTCCAGAGGCATGCAAATGGAGAAGGTTTTGGAGCAAATTACTTAGCATTTTAAATACTTACAATGGGTAAGGCTTATAAAGCTTGTAGCTTCAATTTAATTTCTGTTTTCTTTTGTTTCTTCATATTTCCTTCATCATCTAACTGTTATTTCGTCATCTGAAAGGATAACACGAAGAAACCAAATATCAAAAAAATACGTATTTTGTTAAACCTTGTTATCTTTGTAGAATCCAACTAGAGAATTAACTATAAACCAAAAACTGTCATGAAAACCAAAAACCTGTTATTAACCGGCATTTTAGGAATAGCCCTTGCTGGGGTTCTTCTTACGGGATGTAAAAAAGATTCCACCGCCACTACCAGCAGTACCGATTCAGATATTACTTCTGCACAGGACGATGGAAATGCCAACACTGTATCGAATGACGCAAAAAGCGTTTCTGATGCTGCCATGCAAACAAATGGCCTGCATGCCATGCATGGTTCATTTAATTTCTCAGCCTATTACAATGCCACCATTACCTGGGCTATTGATACAACCCACGGTACCGGAGATACATTGTACATCAAGTTTCCATCTACCCCTACTCAATGTGGCGATGGCAAATACAGAGAAGGGGAAATAATAGTTTACTGGCCATACGAACCAGGCAGATACCTATGGCAAGCCTATTTAGATTCGAATGTTACCATTACCGAGCAATTCAATGGTTATGCCGTTGGTGATGCATCCAACAATGTGAATACTGTTTCCGGTAAAAGAACCTGGACCAATGAAGGTCAAAACCAAGGTGGCTATGAAAATTGGAACTTCACAGCTAACTTAACACTTACCTACGCAAACGGAGGAGGAACTGCTACCTGGAATTCTATCAGGAATAACGTTTTAACTGAAGTCAACGGAACGTGGTATTATTCCATTACAGGTTCTGTAGAAGGTGTAAACAGAAAAGGTGCTGACTATACAATAAATATTACCAGTCCTCTCTATATTACCGCAGCTCCATGGTGGGCAGGTGGTTGTGCCTGGATAGAAGCCGGAACTATTAGCATCAATCGTGCCGGCAATACCAATTCACTTTCTGTAAATTTTGGCACCATTGGCGCATGCGATGCTAAAGCTGTTGCCACTATAAATGGTGTTGATTACCCATTCTACATGTGGTAAAAATTTAATGTATTCTATTAAAGAAAGGATTGCCAATTGGCAATCCTTTCTTATTTTTAGCCAGTCCAATATAAATTTCATTTGAATGAAAGATACGTGGAAAGATTATTTTTCCTTTAATAAACGGCAACGAAATGGCATTGTGGTTCTTGCATCCTTTATCGCCATATTGTTGACTTATCTCTTTATTGCAGATTATTTTCCCATTTCCAACCAAGCGGCAGATTTCTCTTCCTTTAAGGCAGAACTTGAAAAAGCCGGTGTAAAATCATCTGCAGTAAATGGAAAAGGCGATTTATCCTCATCGCAGATAGATATTAATTCTGCCGACACTAGTGAATTAATGACCCTTCCGAAAATGACTTCCTATTGTGCCGGAATGATTGTAAGATATCGCAAAAAATTGGGAGGATATTATAATACAAAACAATTAACCGAAGTTTGGGGAATGGACAGTACCCTTTTTAAAGCTTTGGTAAATAAAGTACGGGCAGATACAGGCTTTGTATATAAAATCAATATTAATACAGCCGATATTAAGCAATTGGCTTATCATCCATACATTAAATATTATTTGGCCAAAGCCATTGTAAACTACCGCGAGCAGCATGGCTTGTTCACTTCACTATTGGCGCTTCATAAAATGGCAGCCATTGACGACAGTACTTATTCACGAATTATACCCTATTTGACAGTCGGTAAGAATTAGATGTTTGCAACTATAGAGATGCAATCAATTGTTCGGGCTTTATTGTTTCGGCACATTTAAAATGCTTTTGCGGACAAGCCTTATATCCATGCAAACCACAGGGGCGGCAATCCAATTTTTCTGTAGTTTCAACAATAAATGATTTATCGGACAAAGGTCCGAAGCCAAAGGCTGGAATTGTGGAGCAAAATATAGTTGTTACAGGAGCATTTACCGAAGAGGCAATATGCAATGGGGCCGAATCATTAGAATAATTCATAACAGCATCCTTCATAAGGGCCGCCGATTGAAGAAAGGTAAGCTTACCTGCAAGATTCGACACGTTTTTATTGGAAGACAAATTGACTATTTGACTGGATAAATCCGAATCAGATGGTGCACCAATAAGGTAAATTTTATAGGTTGCAACTTTATTAAGAAACTCAACCCATTTATGCGCCGGAAATTGTTTGGTAAACCAAACCGATGATGGAGCAATACATATGTAAGGCGATGCTTTATATTCTTTCACGCTTTCTATATCTTCAGGTGAAGGATAGAGTCGCGGTTTTACCAGTTCCTTTTCCGAAAAAGATTCAATAAGTTCCAGGTTCCTTTCTACTTCGTGCTTACCATTCCCGATAATATGCTTTACCTTTTTTGTATAGCAAAAGGAAAATGGGTTTTTATCGAACCCTATTTTTTCTTTTGCACCCGATAAAAAGGTAATTAATCCGGAACTGGCAAACCTATGCAGGTTAATTACACTATCATACTTGGCACCCCTTACCTGCCCTATCAGCTTTATAAGATTACTCGTTTTATTTACTTTTTTATCCCAAATAAGCACTTCATTTAAAAATGGATGCCCGGCAAAAAGGGATTCGTTGCCCTTACGGAGCAAAAAATCAATTTTCGCATATGGGTATTGCTTATGTAATTTCTCAACTACAGGCGTAGCAAGCACCACATCGCCAATAAATGCTGTTTGAATTACAAGAATCTTCAAGTATTACCAGTTTAACTTAGAGCATGAAGATACATATAAATAGGAAACCCTGTCTTACATAAAGCAAGACAGGGTTTCAAAATAATAATACCTAAAAATTAGAACTTGAAGGAGATACCTAAGTTAATAACGTTTGAAGTATTAATACTGGAAGAATATCCATCGTAGGTAAATGTTGCATGGGTATATTGGAGTTCGAGCCATGCACCAATATGGTCGCTGAACCAGTATCTTGCACCACCAAATAAGCCATATTCAACTCCAGTAATACTAACTGAAGCACCACCTGTATTTACAAAACCGGGTTCATTTGAAGTTTGGTTGTCTGAAGCAGATGCATCGCAATAACCAAGAGCTATACCAAGGTATGGATCAAATTTTGAATTTACAGTAAAGTGATAAGCACCGCGGATATCAATATTAATTAACGAAACTTTGTAGTTATCGGTGGTTGTATATGTTACCGGTGTGTATGTAAAAGTATTATAATTAAAAACATAATCTGAATAGCTACTTGAATAAGTAGAAGTAGCACTTTGATCTGAAATAAAAATACCCAATCCAATATTTGAAGTTAAGCCTCTTTCATAAGAAAGTTCATAAGCAGGACCTACGCTGTTTGTTCCATTAGCAGTAGCAATTGTTGCTGCGCCGCTACCAAGAAAGCCTACCCCAACATTAATATCATTAGATCCTTGTCCAAAAGCGCCATCGCCAGAACCTCCGCCATGATATTGAGCATAAGATGCGCTGCTGAAGCAAATAAATGCTCCTGATAATAAGCTTAAAAATAATGTTTTTGTTTTCATTTCAAGTGTAAATTAGTTGTTTATGAAGGGCAAAACTAACAGATATTTTTAAATTGGCTTTAAAAAGAAGATTATTTTTATTATTGCTATCCTAAACAGACAGTACCATATTGATATAAAGCCAGATATACGTATAACATTTTTGTGTGATAGTACTCACTAAAAACAAAAAACCCCGCTAAAATGCGGGGTTTTTAAGAAAATAAAGTCCTGAATTTTATAAATCTACGGAAAGACCTAAAGTTATTGCCAATATTCCCATGGACATGGTTTTCGCAACATTGTAAGTTGATGTAGAGCTATTCGTTGAAGTTACACCAAACAGTGTTTGGGATGTAGTTTGTGCAACAGTATAATTAGCATAACTGAAACTTGAGCCCGTATAACCAGCATTCAAGTGAAGGCCTATTAAAGGAGCAACTTTATATTCAAACCCTGCACTAAAGTTATATCCGAAAGCACTTACAGAAGAAACCGTTGAATAGGTTTCTGTATAGCTATCGCTATAACCCGGACCTGAAACACTGAGCGTTCCACTATTCAAACTTGGATAGCTGCCTGTAACCAAGCCTACAAGCACTTGCGCTTCTATTTTAAGTTTCGCGCCAGCTGGCAATCTTAAGCATGGACCTATCAAATACTCCCCGATATAATAATTCTTGCTGGAAGTCCAAGTAGGGGCTGGCACTCCGGTGTTGGATGGACTTTCACCCCATATTTTAGCATAAGCACTGTTATAAGTAGATATATCATATGAATTCATAGTACCACCTATTGACAGCTTAATTCCTATTGGACCAGCTATCCTATATTGTCCGTATACGTTAAAATGGAATCCGGTTTTTGCAAAACCATTCAATTTGGTAGTATCATTAGCTGTGTATCCAGTTGGATGAGCTGCACTATACCTAACCGTGCTGCTAGCAATAGGACTTGCTGTAGAATCGTGTTTTGCATAATCACCCATAGGTATTCCGGCACCTGCATTAAACCCGAAGCTTAGTTTGCTTTCTTGTGCATTAGCAAAATTGTTGCCGGTATATGTCATACCAACAGCAATGAATGCCGTAGAAATTAAAATTATTTTTTTCATAATTTGTGTAATTGGTTATTGTTGAGTTACAAAACTAATAGATATTTTTGATTTATATTAAAAAATGATTACGTAGCATCATTGTGTGATGGCTATCACTTTAAAAGTAAAAGCCCGGCATTACTGCCGGGCTTTTATCAAAATTAGCATTTATAGCTTACATCATATCACCCATTCCTCCACCCATTGGCGGCATAGATGGTTTATCTTTTTCCTTTTCTTCAGCTAATACGCATTCGGTAGTTAGTATCATACCTGCAATTGATGCCGCATTTTCCAATGCTACGCGGGTAACTTTGGTAGGGTCAATTACACCGGCAGCAATTAAGTTTTCATACTTTTCGGTACGGGCATTGAATCCGAAATCGGCTTTACCTTCCTTCACTTTTTGTACAACTACGGAACCGTCTAAGGAACCTGAGTTAGCTATAATTTGGCGGAGTGGTTCTTCCAACGCACGTCTGATTATAGCAATACCGGTTGTTTCATCCTCATTATCGCCTTTAAGCTTAACAATGGTTTCAACAGCACGGATATAGGCTACGCCTCCACCTGCAACAATACCTTCTTCAACTGCGGCACGGGTTGCATGAAGGGCATCATCAACGCGGTCCTTCTTTTCTTTCATTTCTACTTCAGTAGCGGCACCAATCTTTAATACGGCAACTCCTCCTGCCAGTTTGGCAAGGCGTTCCTGAAGTTTTTCCTTATCATAATCGGATGTGGTGTTTTCTATCTGAGCCTTAATTTGATTTACGCGGGCTGTGATGTCGGCTTTTTTTCCTCCACCGCCTACTATGGTAGTGTTATCTTTGTCAATAGTAACCTTTTCAGCACTGCCAAGGTAAGTAAGGTCAGCATTTTCTAATTTATATCCGCCTTCTTCCGAAATAAATACGCCTTTAGTTAAAATGGCGATATCTTCCAGCATTGATTTCCTTCTGTCGCCAAAGCCGGGAGCTTTAACAGCAGCAATTTTCAATGAGCCGCGGATTTTATTTACAACGAGAGTCGCCAAAGCTTCTCCGTCAATATCTTCAGCAATAATGAGAAGAGGGCGACCTGTTTGAACTGATTTTTCAAGTACAGGAAGCAATTCTTTCATATTGGAAAGCTTCTTTTCGTAAATGAGAATATACGGATTTTCAAGTTCAGTAAGCATTTTCTCCGCATTGGTTA
>Ga0302191_10001257_pt1 | contig 16181 bp, 13 predicted proteins | sample II_Bog_E3_1_FD_198775 | JGI IMG/M metagenome (GOLD analysis project Ga0302191, IMG submission 198775) | Peat permafrost microbial communities from Stordalen Mire near Abisko, Sweden - II_Bog_E3_1 | ecosystem: Environmental > Terrestrial > Soil > Wetlands > Peat | place: Sweden: Abisko...
GCTCGCGTCTGTTCCCGTTTTGCCGAAGACGGCACCTTGCGTGTAGTTCGATGCATGCACCATCGAGAGATCGCTCCGGAGGTACATGCCTCCTTTTTGGTAGGTTGGCGTCGCAGTGAAAGTAACGCCACTGCTACCGGCTCCAAAGCCCAACATGTTGACCGACCCATCGGTATCATTGCCCGAGCTCGCGAGGTATTCGAAGCGCACTGGGAAAGAGAAGCCGCTCTTGAAGGCGTAGCTGACGTTGATTGCGCCGCCGGTTGCGGATGTGTCCTTGGCAATTCCCACCTTGGTGTTGGCCGGGAGCTTGCCGTACTGGAAGTAGGGCGAAACGATCCATGGACCCTTGGTGTAGGTGTAGATCAAGGCGTGCATGTAGCCGTTGTTCTGAATTGGCGTGGCCGCTGTCTGGAAGACAGTCTTCCCGAGATTTCCATTTCCGTCATACACCAGGACATGAGGCCCCTTGGTGAGGGTTACCGAGCCCGACAGCCACGAGTAACGATTGGAGTAGTAACCGTCGTTCCAGCTGACCGAGGCGGTCAGGTACTTACCCAAGGTTTGATTCACCTGAAGGCCGCGATTGATGGCGTTCTCCTGATTCCAAACAATGCCGCGCTCGATGTTGAAGTTCTGGTAGGTAAATGTGGACTCTGCGCCCATCAGCGTGGGAAGTTGGCCGATGAGAAACTGAGTGGTCTTTCCGACCGGCAACTTCAGGTAGGCGACCGGAACAGGTCCGTAGTAATTCTTCACGGTATCCTGGGCATTCAGAAACGGCACGCTGAGGGTCGGCATGGTGTAAGCACCAGCCTGGACGTAGTATTGAAGTTTTCCGTCTGCCTTTTGAATGAAGATCTGCCCATTGCTCAAAGTGGCCTGAGCTGCATCATCTCCGAGCATGGAATTGTTTTGGAACCTCGCGAAGCCTGTCACGATGCCATTGACGGAGAGCTTGCCCAGCGGGCCGGCATCGAACGTGGCTGGCGGGAGCCATTGCAGCGGTCCGGTGAGCACAAAAGTGGAAAGTGGAGCCGGTGCATCTGCGGGAGCCGCGGGCGCAGCATCGGCAGGGGCCGGGGGAGCTGGTGCGGGCGCCGGCGTGGGCACCGTTTGGGCCGAAGCCGCTAGGGCAACGCTGAGCGCCGCTGCCGCCAAACCTGTCAAAATTGCTTTTTTTGATACCGTCATGAGCATCCGTCCTCCAGAAAATTAGTTGGTAAGAAGTGAGGCGATGAACCACCCTTTGGCGGTGCACGTCCTTTCATCGCCAAGAGGTCTCTTTTCGATTTGGCCTTCATCCCGTATTCTTCAGGTTGTTGCAAGCGGTTTGTTTCCGCTTGCTTCTGACATCCCCAGGGAAGATTGCCGTCCTCTTGTTTCGATGAATTGATACTATGAATACAAATAAGGCATGAGGAAATAATAAAGATTTGATGTTCATTGCATTTCGAGGGATTAGTTGATGAGCGACCAGGGATTTAACGAGAAAAGCGATGGAATTTCCCTGTCTTCATGGGAATCTCATGGGTTGTTCCGTAGTTTTGTTGCTTCGATTCGGTGCGTCTTGGATGAGTTTGTCGCGTCGTTGGTTCCACTCGGTAGTTTTGTTGTCACTGAAAACTTGGCTCTTCCCTTCTCCTTTGCAATGGCTTCAGGCGGGCCCGAGCAGACCGGGCCGCCTCTGCCCGGCGGAGGATCGGCGCAGGGGAGTGAAGCGCAGCCGCCATCGCTGCAGGCACGCCGGGAGCGATGGCGTTCCAAGACTAGCCTTCGGATCTTACTGTTTGCTTTAGAAACGGCATTAGGGATGCTACTGGTTGGGTTGGTAGCGAACCTAGTGCACAGCGCCGGCTGGCTGCTTTCGGTTGCGACACTTCTTTACCTTTTGATTGTTGTGCCGACTGCATTGTTGTGCGGGTTCTGGCAGGCTGTTGTGGTTTCGCTGACCGCGGTGATTGTACAGAGTTACTTGACGGTTAGACATCCCGGCAACAATCCGCTAGTGGATCCCGCGAATCCTGTTACCTTTATTGCCTTCATTCTTACAGCGCTGGTGGTGAGTCATCTTTCGTCGCAGGCATCTCGCCATGCGGAAGAGGCCGAGTTACGTCGAGAGCAGATTGAAGACCTATATGAATTCACACGGATGACGTTGCAGATGAATTTGCACGAGGAGCCGGGAAATCGGTTGGCGTCTCTTGTGAAAGCGACGTTCGATATCGATGCTGTTGCGATCTACGATGCTGACCTTCACATGATGTATGAAGCGGGGGAATGGCTGACCGATCCACGGGAGACGGTGCAGAATGTTTTCTATTTTGGAACTGTTGACGACAATGCCGAGACGGGTATTGGGCGCAGAGTACTGCGGATGGGAAACCTGCCGATTGGGGCGCTGCTGTTGAAGGGGACAACGACATCGTTGACGAACGATGCGATTGCTTCTCTCATTGCCGTGACCTTTGACCGGTATCGTGCGTTCATCAATGAGAGCCAGGTGGAGGCGGAGCGGCAGACGGAGCAGTTGCGCACCACAGTTCTGGACAGTCTGGCACATGCCTACAAGACCCCATTGACGGCGATTCGCGCTGCAAGCACAGGTCTGGAGGAGATGGGTAGCCTGACGGCAGCGCAGCGTGAGTTGGTTGCGCTGATCGATGAACAGTCTGGGCTTTTGAATGACTTGACGACACGGTTATTGAAGACTGCGCGGCTGGATGCCGATGATGTACTGCTGCACACAAGTCCAGTGGAAGTGATTCCGATGGTGGATGAGGTTGTAGCGATGGTTCGGCAGCGGCACCCTGAGATGCAGGTCGTCTTCGATTACTCGAGCGACCATCTTGTGCTGTCGTGCGATGAGCAGTTGGTTTCGTCGATTGTGACGCAGTATGTTGAAAATGCCTGCAAGTACGCGAATATGGCATCGCCGATCACGGTAAGAGTGGAGCAAACGCTCACGGAGATGATTTTCTCTGTACACTCATTTGGACCGGTGATTCCACTTGCGGAGCGGGAACGTATTTTTGATCGTTTCTTTCGATCATCGGCTTCAAGCCATCTGGCACCTGGGACCGGCATTGGGCTATCGGTAGCAAAGAGAGCCGCACGGCTGCATGATGGTCACGTCTGGGTGACAAGCGATGATCAAGAGGGCACTACGTTTTATGCGGCGATACCTACACAAGATACGGGAGGTTTTTCGGAATGAGTTCCACTGGCATTCGTATTCTGCTGGTTGATGATGAGTCTTCGATTCGAAGGGCACTTCGCCCGCCCCTGATGGAGTTGGGGTTTCAGGTTGTAGAGGCGTCGCGCGGAGAAGAGGCTCTGCAGGCGCTGCGTGGCGCGACGTTTGATGTAGTCCTGCTGGACATCAACATGCCGGGCATTGGCGGCATTGCCACGCTGGAGCGGATTCGCGCGTCCTTGCCGCGGCTTCCGGTGATCATCCTGAGTGTGCGGGATGGCGAGGAAGAAAAGGTTGAGGCCCTGGACCTGGGGGCGGATGACTATGTAACCAAGCCCTTCAGTACGCGCGAACTGATTGCACGGATTCGCTCCACTGTGCGCCGTGCGCAGGAGCCGAAGCCGAAGGAGGACACTCCACTTACGATCGGCGATCTGCACCTGGCTCCAATTCGGCGGACGGTGACCAAGGCTGGGCAGCCGGTGCATCTGACGCGCAAGGAATACGAGATTCTGTTCTACCTGATGACCCACGCTGGGCGTGTTGTGACGTATCGCAAGTTGCTGACAGCAGTGTGGGGCGGCGAGTATCGCGATGAGATCGACTATCTGCGAACGTTTGTAAGGCAGCTTCGCAAGAAGATAGAGGACGACCCTTCGAATCCGCGGTATTTGTTGACGGACGCGTATGTTGGTTATCGGTTTACGGATGATCCGAGCGTGGTTCCGGAACGGGGCGAGGAAGAAGCCGGCAGCTTGTAGCTGTCGGCAATTCCGGCGTTCTATTTTGCGAGATTGTCGAGGTCAAGGTTGAGGGCGAGCACGTTCACCCTCGGCTCTCCGAGCATACCGAAGTCGCGGGGAGTGATGTGGTCCGCGATGAGCTTGTTGATGCGGTCCGTTGTGAAGCCGCGTTCGGCAGCGATGCGGGCTACCTGATAGTAGGCGGCGGCGGGGCTGATGTCCGGGTCGAGTCCTGAGCCTGAGGTGGTGACGAGATCGATGGGAACAGGCCTGCCGTTGTTCTGTGCAGCGAGCTTGTCGATATCGCCCTGGATGCGCGTGACGAGGGTGCGATTGGATTGGGCCAGGTTGGAGCCGCCGGAGTTTGCCGCGTCATAGCCATTGCCCGCTGCAGAAGGGCGGGGATGGAAGTATTTGTCGCTTACGAAGCTTTGTCCGAGCAGCGAAGAGCCGATGATGCGGCCATCGTGGAGGACCAAGCTTCCTGCTGCCTGACGGGGAAAGACAAGGCTGGCGATGCCGGTGATGGCTAGGGGATAGGCAAGACCGAGGATTGCTGTGGTGACCAGAGTAAAGCGGATTGAGGTTTTCCAGATCGAGTTCACTTTCCATCTCCTAATGTCTGTTGGTGCGTGACTGGCAGCCGATGGAGGCGATCAGGCGAGACGCAGTGCGACGAGCAGCATATCGATGGCCTTGATGCCGAAGAAGGGTACGATGACACCGCCGAGGCCGTAGATGAGCAGGTTCTGGCGGAGTAGTACAGCGGCTGCTTTGGGCTCATACTTGACGCCCTTGAGGGCGAGAGGAATGAGCGCGATGATGACGACCGCGTTGAAGATGACGGCTGAGAGAATCGCGGACTGAGGCGTGGCGAGATGCATGATGTTGAGTGCGTTGAGCACGGGGAAGACACCGGCGAACATTGCGGGGATGATCGCGAAGTATTTCGCGACATCATTGGCAATGGAGAAGGTAGTGAGCGCGCCGCGAGTCATGAGGAGCTGCTTGCCGATTTCGACGATCTCAATAAGTTTGGTGGGGTTGGAGTCGAGATCGACCATGTTGCCGGCTTCCTTTGCGGCCTGTGTGCCTGAGTTCATGGCGACGCCTACGTCGGCCTGGGCTAGGGCTGGTGCATCGTTGGTGCCATCGCCGGTCATGGCGACGAGTTTACCCTTGGCCTGTTCGCGCTTGATCAGGTCCATTTTGTCTTTGGGCTTTGCTTCGGCGAGGAAGTCGTCTACGCCAGCTTCGTGAGCGATGACGGCTGCCGTGAGGGGATTATCGCCGGTGATCATGATGGTGCGGATGCCCATGGCGCGGAGACGGGCGAGACGATCTTTCAAGCCGCCTTTGACGATGTCCTTGAGGTAGACGACGCCGAGCGCAGTGGCGTTTTCTGCGACAACAAGTGGAGTGCCCCCGTCGCGTGCGATTTTGTCGACCTGTTCGCGGACTTTGCGAGGAAGGCTGGAGCCTTGCTCCTCAAGAAAGCGGGAGATGGCGTCTACACTGCCCTTGCGAATGCGTGAGCCGTGGAGGTCAACGCCGGACATGCGGGTTTGCGCAGTGAAGGGTACGAAGACTGCGTGGATGTTGGAGAGATCGCGTCCACGGAGGTTGTAGCGCTCTTTGGCAAGGACGACGATGGAACGGCCTTCGGGGGTTTCGTCGGAGAGCGAGGAGAGTTGCGCGGCATCGGCCATGCGCTCTTCGCTTACGTCGGGCGCGGGAAAGAACTCGGTGGCCTGCCGGTTGCCGAGGGTGATGGTGCCGGTCTTATCGAGGAGCAGCGTGCTGACGTCGCCGGCAGCCTCAACGGCGCGTCCGCTCATGGCGAGGACATTGTACTGTACGAGCCGATCCATGCCTGCGATGCCGATGGCGGAGAGCAGGCCGCCGATGGTGGTGGGGATGAGACAGACGAGCAGTGAGACGAGCACGAAGACAGTCTGCGGCGCGTGGGAGTACATGGCGAAAGGCTGAAGCGTGACGACGGCGAGCAGGAAGATGATGGTGAGTCCGGAGAGGAGGATGCTGAGGGCGATTTCGTTGGGCGTCTTCTGACGCGTGGCACCTTCGACGAGAGCGATCATGCGGTCAAGGAATGTTTCTCCGGGGTTGGAGGTGATGCGGACCTTGATGTAGTCGGAGAGGACTTTGGTGCCGCCGGTCACTGCAGAGCGATCGCCGCCTGCTTCGCGAATGACGGGAGCGGATTCGCCGGTGATGGCTGACTCATCGACGGAGGCAACGCCCTCAATGACTTCACCATCGCCGGCGATAAACTGGCCAGCTTCAACGTGGATGACGTCGCCGGAGCGGAGGAGGCTGCTGGTGATTTCTTCGAGTTCGCCGGTGGCGTTGTAGCGCTGTGCGAGGGTTTCGCCCTTGGCCTTGCGGAGGGTGTCAGCCTGGGCCTTGCCGCGGCCCTCAGCCATGGCTTCCGCGAAGTTGGCAAAGAGAACGGTGAACCAGAGCCAGACGGTGATCTGGAAGTTGAAGCCTAGGCCGGTGCGGTGGTGAATGACGTCGTCGAGGAGCAGGCCGGTGGTGAGCACGGAGCCAACTTCGACGACGAACATTACCGGATTCTTGACCATGGTGCGTGGATCGAGTTTGCGGAAAGCATCGATGGATGCCTGGCGGAGGATCGCGGTATTCCAAAGGCTTGTCTTTTTGTCAGTCATCTCAACCTGTCCGTTTCAGCAGTTACCTGGGAAGCATGGAAGGAAAGTAGCGTCGCGACTAGAACAACTGGCCAGAGCGCAGGAGCAGATGCTCGAGGATGGGGCCTAGGCTGAGCGCGGGAAAGAAGGTGAGCGCACCGAGGATGAGGATGACGCCGGTGAGCAGGACGGTGAACAGCGCGGAGTTGACCGGGAAGGTTCCAGCCGAGGGCGGGACGCTCTTTTTCTGGGCGAGGTTGCCAGCGACGGCGAGCACGGGAATAAGCATGAGGAAGCGGCCGGCGAGCATTGCACTCCCGAGCATGGTGTTGTACCACCAGGTGTTGGCATTGAGGCCTGCGAAGGCCGAGCCGTTGTTGCCGGTGGCGGAGGTGAATGCGTAAAGGATTTCGGTGAGTCCGTGGGGGCCGGTGTTGGCGAGACTGCTGAGGCCGATGTTGGGCGAGACCACGAAGACAGCGGTGAAGCAAAGGATGATGAGCGGGAAGATAAGGACGTAGAGCATGGCCATCTTGACGTCATAGGCCTCAATCTTCTTACCGAGATACTCCGGTGTGCGGCCAACCATGAGTCCGGCAATGAAGACGGCGAGGATGACGAAGATGAGAATGCCATAGAGACCGGCACCGACGCCGCCGAAGACGACTTCACCGAGCATTATGTTGGTGAGCACGACCATGCCGCCGAGTGCTGTGAAGCTGTCGTGCATGCTGTTGACTGCGCCGCAGCTGGCGTCGGTGGTAATGGTGGCGAAGAGCGCGCTCTGGGAGATGCCGAAGCGTGTTTCCTTGCCCTCCATGTTGCCGCCGGGAGCGTTGGCAGTGGCAGATTGCTGTGCGCCGTGGATGAGTGGATGGGGTTGGGACTCAGCCCAGTAGACGGATGCGAAGCCAGCGGAGAAGAGGACGAACATGCAGGCAAAGACAGCCCAGCCGTGGCCGGGAGAGCCTGTGATGCGGCCCAGCATGACGGTAAGTGCACCGGGGATGATGAAGATGGCGAGCATCTGGAGGAGGTTGGTAAAGGGGGTGGGATTCTCGAAGGGATGGGCGCTGTTGGCATTGAAGAATCCGCCGCCGTTGGTGCCGAGCATCTTGATGGCTTCCTGGGAAGCAACGGGGCCCTGAGCGATGGTCTGAGGCTGTCCTTCGAGGGTGGTGGCCTGGGTGTATGGGTGGAAGTTCTGGGGGACACCCTGCCAGACGAGGACGAGCGCGAAGAGGGCGCAGGCAGGGAGGAGCACGTAGAGGATGCTGCGGGTGGCGTCGACCCAGAAGTTGCCGATGGTTGCAGAGCTGGTGCGCTTGATGCCGCGCACGAGGGCGACGGCGACGGCAATACCGACGGCTGCACTGCCGAAGTTGTGATATGCGAGGCCGGCCATCTGCGTGAGATAACTCATGGTTGTCTCAGGGACGTAGGCTTGCCAATTGGTGTTGGTGGTGAAGGAAGCCGCGGTGCTCCAGGCGAGAGCTTGCTCGATGGCGGGGAGTTTTTGCGGATTGAGCCAGGGGAGGATGCCCTGTGCGCGCTCGAGGGCGTAGGTGAGCAACATGCTGACGACGGAGAAGCCGAGCAATGCGCCGGCGTATTCGCGCCAGTTCATTTCGCTCGCCTGATCGACGCCGCTGAGCTTGTAGATGAAGCGCTCGATGGGGCGGAAGATGGGATCGAGCCAGGTCCGTTCGCCTTCAAGTACGCGGGCAAGATAGATGCCGACGGGCTTGACGAGAGCGATGAGGATAGCGGAGTAGAGAAGGTATTGCATCCAGCCACTTGCGGTCATCAGAATTTCTCCGGGTAAAGCAGGGTTGCCGTGAGATAACCCAACAGCAAGACGGCCAATGCCAACACCACGATTGTGACGAAGTCCATATGATTACCTCAGCTTGTGGCAGGCCTGCACGTAGGCAAAGGCGAGCCCGAAAAACAACGCGGTAAAGAGCAACATCCAGATGTCCTGCATCATGGTTTCCTGTCTCCGCTGCTGGGGAGTACGAGATGCCAGCGGATATGCGGAGCGTTTTGTCCGCAATTTGATTGTGTTCGGTTGAGGAGCAGGAGGGCGTCAGGATTTCGTAAGGAATACGTAAGGGCGAATAAGGCTGCGGGTGGCTTGTGGCGGATTTTGGCGTGGGGAGGAATCGTTTGACTTTGATGCCGCTGAAAATTACCCTTGGAGCATGGCTTGTTTTCACAAGATGCGGAGCGGCTGTTGTTGTTGCAGAACGCTGAGCCGTGCTTGTGCCGAGGCAAGCGCTGGCTGATTAGAACGAACCATTTGCGGCACCATGACGAGATGGATGCACGCAGAATTTGCGATAAAGCCCCGGCAGGCGAATGGCTTGCGGGGCTTTTTACTTTGCCCCGGGGCAAGTCAGTCGGCATCCCACGGACGAGCAACCAAGGTGTAAGCGACCCACAAGGAGCATGATGAGCAACTCCACTGAGACCACCCCGCCTTTGCCGGTAGCGGCCAAGGAGAGCAAGGCGCAAAAAGCTGAACGGCTGAAACTGGCGAAAAATCCCTGGGAAGCACTGGAAGAGATTCGGGCGTTTGCCCGAGAGGGCCTGGGTAGCGTGCTGCCGGAATGGGCCAACCTCTACTTCAAATGGTGGGGGATATACACACAGGGCGACGGCGCGGGGGTGACGGGCGGCAAGGGCGGCGAGGGAGTGACGTCCGAGTACTTTATGATGCGGATTGCCGTGCCTAACGGGATTCTGCGGAGCAGTCAGCTGCGGACGATTGGGCAACTGACGGTGGACCATGCGCGGGACCTTGCGGACGTGACGACGCGTCAGGCTATCCAACTGCACTGGCTGACGATTGAGTCGCTGCCCGCGGTCATTGATGCGATTGAGGCGATTGGGCTGTCTCCGCGGGGCGCGTGCGGGGATGTGGTGCGCAATGTAACGGGGTGCCCGGTGGCAGGGTTGGACGCGCACGAGATCATTGATGCTTCACCGTTGGCGCGGGCGCTGGCGGCAGAGCTGAACGGGAATGCAGAGTTCTACAATTTGCCGCGGAAGTTCAAAATTACGGTTTCCGGGTGCCCGATCTGGTGCAGTTATCCGGAGATCAATGATGTTGCGGTGACGGCTGTGCGGCGGGGCGAGGAGATTGGGTATTCGATCCGCGTGGGCGGAGGGTTGTCCAAGGAGCCGCACCTGGCGGTAAAGCTGGACGCGTTTGTACACGAAGCGCAGGTGGTGCCTGTGGTGCGGGCGATTGCGGAGCTTTTCCGGAGGCAGGAGGGGTTGCGGCAGAGCCGGGATCGGGCTCGTATCAAGTATCTCTTCATGGCGGAAGGATGGACGGCGGGGCGGTTTCTGGCAGAAACGGAAGCGATTCTGGGCTACATGCTGGAGCTGGGCGTGCCCGATGAAGTTCCGGAGGATGTATTCCGGGATCACACGGGAGTTCGCGCTCAGAAGCAGGCTGGACTGTATTCGGTGGGCGCGAGCGTGCTGAATGGGCGACTGAGCGGGGAGACTCTGCTGGAGTTGGCGGCGCTGGCGGAGGAACTTGGTGGGAGCGAAGTACGCACGACGGTGAACCAGAACCTGATTATTCCGAACGTGCCGGAGGCCAACCTGGCGGCGCTGCTGGAGCGGCTGAAGGCGCTGCATCTTTATGTAGAAGCCAACAACTTCTGGCTGGGGACGGTTGCGTGCACGGGAACGGAGTTCTGCAAGCTGGCGATTACGGAGACCAAGGGGTTTGCGCGGTGGCTGGTGGAAGAGCTGGAGGGACGGCTGCCGGGGTTTGACCAGCAGTTGAAGCTGCACATTACCGGCTGCCCTAACAACTGCGGGCAGGCGTGGATTGGCGATGTGGGCCTGGAAGGCAAGAAGATCAAGCACGAGGGGCAGCTGGTGGATGCGTGGTACTTTGCCCTGGGCGGAGCGCTGGGCCAGCACGCGGGATTTGCGCGGCAGGTAAATTACCGGTGCCGGTCGGAAGAGGTGCCGGATGCGCTGGAGCGGCTGTTCCGCGAGTACCTGGGGACGCGGGCTGAGGAGCAGAATCTACGGGCGTGGTTTTCGGCGCACACGAATGAGGCGTTGAAGGGGATTCTGGAAGGGGTTCCGGCTTAGCTGAATTGGCGACGGGGATGGTTTTGGGGCATTTTGGCGGCAAGATGGATTTGCCGGCGGAATGCCCCTTTTTGCGGAGTTTGGCGGGGAAATCTCTGCTCGGGTTACACTGGAAGCATCCGCGCAGCCGCCTGATTCAAGGATTTTACGCATCTGCGCAGCCAAAACGCCTGAATTGGATGGACACACCTGTGATGACCACGGTCGAAGTCGAGAGCCAGGAAACCTCTGCCGCAGCGCGGCTCATTGAGCTGGAACAGCAGTACGGGGCGCACAACTATCATCCGCTGGACGTGGTGATTGAGCGAGCGCAGGGGGCGTGGGTGTATGACGTGGAGGGACGCCGGTATCTGGACTTGCTGGCGGCGTACTCGGCGGTGAACCAAGGACATTGTCATCCGGCGATTTTTGCGGCGATGGTGGCGCAGGCGCAGAAGGTGACGCTGACGTCGCGTGCGTTTCGCAACGACCAGTTGCCGCTGCTGTACAAGGAACTGAGCGATTTGACGGGTTTCGAGATGGCGCTGCCGATGAACTCCGGCGCGGAAGCGGTGGAGACTGCGCTGAAGGCGGCGCGCAAGTGGGGCGAGACGGTCAAAGGGATTGCGGCGAACCAGACGGAGATTCTGGTGGCGGCGAACAACTTCCATGGGCGGACGATTGCGATTGTGGGATTTTCGTCGGACGAGCAGTACCGGCGCGGGTTTGGGCCGTTCCCTGGGGGCTTCAAGGAAGTGCCGTTTGGGGATGCGGAGGCGGTGCGGGCGGCGATTACGCCGAATACGTGCGCGCTCCTGGTGGAGCCGATTCAGGGGGAGGCTGGCGTGGTGGTTCCGCCGGAGGGATATCTGAAGCGGGTGGCGGAGATTTGCCGGGAGCACAACGTGCTGCTGATGTGCGACGAGATTCAGTCGGGGTTGGGGCGGACAGGCAAGCTGTTTGCGTTTGAGCATGACGGGATTCGGCCGGATGTGGCGATTATCGGCAAGGCGCTGTCGGGTGGGTATTACCCGGTGTCGGCGGTGCTGGCTTCGCGGGAGATTCTGGGCGTGTTCCATCCGGGAGACCACGGGAGCACGTTTGGGGGGAATCCGCTGGCGTGCGCGGTGGCTCGGGCGGCGCTGAAGGTGATTGTGGACGAGCGGCTGAGCGAGCGGTCTGCGGAGTTGGGCGCACATGCGCTGGAACGGATGCAGGCGATCAAGAGCCCGCTGGTGAAGAGTGTTCGGGGCAAGGGATTGTGGATTGCGCTGGAGCTGAACGGGCCGGCACGGGGCGTGTGCGAGGCGCTGAAGGAGCGCGGGGTGCTGTGCAAGGAGACGCACGATACGGTGGTTCGGATGGCGCCACCGCTGGTGATCAGCCGGGAGGATCTGGACTGGGGGATTGACCAGATTGAGGCTGTGCTGAAGGGCTGAAGAGCCTGTTCGGGAATGGATGGGAAGGCTGGGGCGATGGCCCTGGCCTTTTCTGTTTGTGGGGGACCCCAAAAGTGTCCTTTTGGCTACTTTGCAAGTGACATGGAAAAGTTATGTTGTTGATCCTATTATATTTCTATACCAGAAAGCGAAATAAAAGAGAACGAAGTGTGATTTTGGGCGTTTTGCTGTTTTTCGGCGTCCGGATGCCAGCTTTGGGAGGGGGCTGGTGGTGTCGGGTTGGCTGGGTTTTGCTCATGCTTCCATTGTGCGCGTTTTGGGGTTAATTGGAAGCAAAAGGTGGGGAAGATTTTTTTGGGGCAGTGGTTGGTCAGCGGACAGTGGCCAGGTATGGCGGGCTAGAACTGGGTGAGGCCCAGGACATTGCCAAAGGGGTCGGTGAACCAGGCGATGCGGGCTCCGTTGGGGGCGGTCCAGATGGGGAGCGGGGTGGCGTCGTTGAGGCCGGGGTAGCGGTTGAAGGAGACTCCGGCGGCGGTGAGGGCGGCGACGGAGGAGTCAATGTCGGCGACGTGCCAGCCGAGGATGGTGAAGCGCTGGGGGGTGAAGGGTCCGACGGGGGTGACGCGGAGCATGGTTCCGTTGGCATCGAAGACGAGGGCGAAGGGGCTCTGGTCTTCGACGAGGGTGAGGCCGAGCAAGTCGCGGTAATAGGCGAGCGCGGCGGGGGCGTCGGTTACGGGGAGGAAGGCTACGATTGGGGATGCTGCTAGGGGTGTGGCTTCGGTCATGGTTGGTAGTCCTCACAGGGGAAGAGATTGGACTGTGGCTTTCGGGGTGAGCGTATCACGCGGGTGGGGGCTGTCGAGTTGCCACTGCTGTGCGTTCTCACGGAAGAGAATTTGGAGGACGAAATTGTATGGGCGGGGTTCCGCTTAATCATTCCTTTGAGCCCATAATTCCATCAATTGCAGATATTCCGTAGTAGTTTCTCAGGGTCTCCAGGAACGAGGGCTCTGCCGAATTGACGAAGGCTAGCATCCCGCGCAGTTTTGCCACCTCTTCCGGGCTTAGTCTCCCAGTCAGAAAATGGTGAACCTGGGATCGGATAAGCCGCTTCCTGTCGCGTCCCAATGAAACGCTCCCGCTATTTGCCAGCACGAGCCCGGTCACACGTCTGCTGCCGGCACTTGAAGCGTGAAGCGTCTTCTCCGCGTTAACCGTCAACTTGGGATGCTGCATCTCCTCGCAGATCTCCCTGACTTGTACCTCTATCTCTCGGAGTACGTTTGGCCGATTGGTTGAAAAAGTGAGGTCGTCCGCATAACGGGTATATCTGATACGCTTTCTCGTGCAGAAAGCCTGCACTCTCTTGTCGAAGCCATGCAGGAGGATGTTTGACAGCATGGGCGATGAGGGCGCACCGATTGACATTATCAGTTTTCCTGTGCGTCCCTTGTTCCAAAATAAAATCTTCTTGAGGCGAACTATATCTTCTGGGCTGATTGCGAGGATTCCGTTGCCTTCTAGAAACGAACCCAAATCGGAGGCAGTGATTGAATTGAAAAAATCCTGAAAATCCATTTTGAGCAGAAATCGATTTGAGGCATGTTTTGCTGCGTTCTGCTTTATGCCTCGCCCCTTTCGATATGCCATGGCCGCCGAATGTATCGGAAATTGTCGGAGTACATGCTCCATAACCCAATACTGCATAGCCTTGACCTCACGTGCGGGCTGGGCAATGATCCTCTGTCCGCGGCCACTCTTTTTCTCAATCGGATAGATTTTGTAACGGTGTGGCGCAGAGCGGATTAGATGGCCCAGCGCGTCTTCTGAGATCATTAAAGCTTTTGACAGTGACTGCAAGATATTCATAGCAGACCCTCTCGCGTCACACTTTCAAAGGCTTCCTGTCGGTCGGTTGGTTTGGCTTTGTCGCTTAATGCATATTTGATGTCCGCCCTTAAACGCTCGCGGTCAGACCTTGTCTCGTCAGCCATCGCGTAAAGGATGAATCTCAGCTTACTGTTTGTCTGCACATAGTAATCGTAGCGGCGCAGATGGGTTTTCCGCAGGAACCCTAAGCGCTCTAATAGAAGTAAGAATCCCTTCACTTCAGTCTCTGAAGTCTTGACCGGAAGGCCCCCCAGCAATTCCATTATTTCTTGGAAGCGCAATGACCCGCCGAGGCTCACAAAGTCCGCAATCAAGAGCATCTTATGCCCGGCGTTCTGAAGGTCGAATGGTTCCGGTGCAGGTTGGCCTTGTAATGCCGGGTCCAAGAGGTCTTGAATTATTCCGGTCGCCGCTCTTTGCGACAGTTCCGCGTCGATTTCATTGTCGCTTTCCGGTGAAAGCCAATCGCAGCTATAGAACTTTTCGGCACCTGCTTCGTCTGGCTTCTGCGCCCTTATTTTCGCCACGGGGCCGTCCATAATGAACGATTGCTTATTTTGATATCGCCTCTCCATGACGACTTGTAACTTCTTGAGAATTCTGTCCACATAGGTGAAGGCACCAAGTTCGGCCATTGATCCTGGGCTCTCCACGATCAATAAGATCATCGTGGAGATTTCAGCAATTTGCATTTCGAGGTCTACAAGATCAGTAAAGTGCTGCGGCCCCGGTGCGTGGTACCAGGTAACAGCCTGCTCGGCCAGCACATAACACGGGGAAGGACCCGGGTTTCACCTTCGAGCATCCCAAGCAAGACACCGCGCAGCGAATTCGGGGGCTCATCTTGGTTTGGGCGCGTGCCACCACAAAGGAAGATCTTGGGAATGGGGTTTTGGACCTGACTTTTGGTGATGCTCAAAGTCTGCGCTATTTCAGTCAGGGATTTTGGCATCAGAGGGGCTCTTTACCTTCAAGCTCGGCGGGGAGAACCAGATTTTACTTGGCGCGCATCATGCGGCGGGTAAAATCTGGTTCTCCCCGTCGTAAATGCTGCCAATGGAGCACTATCCAGCGAAACGCCGGATTCACAGGTGCTTTGAAGCAGCCTGTGAAGACACGTAAAGAGCACATCAAACTTACCGCTAAGAAGATTGCAAGTCAAGAGAGTTGTGCGATTTCGCCATTCAGTGCTCCGTGCAAAACAATGCGAGGTCCGGTGAAGCGGAGCCCCTGCGGAATGACAGACAGAAAAGCAAGGACAACGGCAAAGGCAAAAGCAGGTCTTTCGACTCGCTTCGCTCCCTCAAGATGACCGGCTGTTGGGGAGTTTTGGGGAGAGGGCAAGGCCGGATCCTTCGCGCGGCTCAGGATGACAAGCAACGGCAAAGGCGAAGGCAAAAGCAGATTCCCTCCGGGAATGACAACCAGAAAAGCAAAAGCAAAGGCAAGGGCAAGTGCCCGACCGGATCCTTCGCGTGGCTCAGGATGACAAGCTGTGCTGGGTGCGGTCGTGAGTCCGCACATGGGCTGGGGCGGGGTTTTGCGGCGTATATGCTCGTAAACAGAGCTGGGTTGGGGGTGGAGTGGGGAGACGGGTTACGGATTTTGGTGCGATTGGGTTTGCGCTGGCTGGGTTTACGAGCTGGGTGATGGCGGATACGTGCATCAAGCTGGTGGGGCAGGCGGGATTGCCGGCGTATGAGATGGTGGCGTTTCTGGGGCTGTTTATGGCGCTGTTTCTGGCGGTGTGGGCGGTGGGCCGGGGGCAGGGCGGGGTTTTGCGGCCGCACAGGGTGAACTGGCAGTTGCTGCGGGCTTGCCTGGATATGGCGAACAATGTGTGCGTGGTGGTGGCGCTGCGGCATCTGTCGCTGACGCTGTTTTACATTCTGATTTTTACGGCTCCGATTACGATTTCGCTGCTGTCGGCGGTGGTGCTGCGGGAGGGTCTGCCGTGGCGGCGGGCGGTGGCGATTGGGGTGGGGTTTGCGGGGGTGCTGGTGGCGGTGAATCCGCTGGGAAATGCACGGGAGGGCGACCTGGTGGGATATGGGGCGTGCCTGGTGTGCGTGGCGTGCTTCAGCGTGAATATGGTGTGGTCGCGGGTGCTGACGCGGACGGAGCATCCGGAGAGCCTGGCGTTTTTCTCGGGGCTGGTGACGGCGACGGCGGG
>Ga0302191_10001297_pt1 | contig 15951 bp, 5 predicted proteins | sample II_Bog_E3_1_FD_198775 | JGI IMG/M metagenome (GOLD analysis project Ga0302191, IMG submission 198775) | Peat permafrost microbial communities from Stordalen Mire near Abisko, Sweden - II_Bog_E3_1 | ecosystem: Environmental > Terrestrial > Soil > Wetlands > Peat | place: Sweden: Abisko, Stordalen...
CATCATCCTGGCGCGTGGCTCCAGGTACAAGGCATGGTTGTACGCAGCGCTCACTGCATTCCGGGGAGCGTGAGCAAGCTGCAACTCGATATGGTCATGCGCGTATCCCTGCTCATGCAGGATGGTGGACGCCAGACCACGGAAGCCGTGGCCGGTCATGCGGCCCTTGTAACCCATCCGCTCCAATGCTTTCAGAATTGTGTTGTTGCTCATCGGTTGGGCAGCGTTGAGGTCGCCGGGGAAAAGCCATTCGTTGCTCCCAGTGAAATCGCGCAACATCTCCAGCACTTCCAATGCCTGCCTTGCCAGCGGCACAATGTGTGGAGTGCGCATCTTCATCCGCTCGGCGGGGATGTCCCAGCGGGCATTCTCCAGGTCAAATTCCCCCCACTTGGCTTCGATCAATTCAGTCGTACGCACAAAGGTCATGGACATCAGCTTCATTGCCAGCCGCGTGACCTGCTTTCCCTGATAAACCTCAATGCGTCTGAGCAGGGCTGGCAGTTCCTTAGCATCAACGCGGGCATAGTTGGTTTTCGGCGAGGATTTCAGAATGTCGCTGGGGCGAATCTCGGTGGCCGGGTTGCGTTTGGCATAACCGTGGGCGATACCGTAGCGAAACACCTGCCCCACAGTCTCCAGAGCACGCTTGGCAATATCCCGTGCGCCCCGATCCTGAATCGCGTTGGCCATCGCCACCAATTCCGGTGCCTCGATCTCTGCAATGGGACGCGCTCCCAGACAGGGCAGAATATCGGACGCCATGCGTCGTCGGACCGTGTCCACATGGCGGGGGCTTTTCCCTTCCTGCCAATGCTCCAGCCACTGTGTGGTTATGCTCTGGAAGGAGTTCTCGACCGCGACTTTCTCTGCGGTCTTCTCGGCCTTCCGTTGCGCCATCGGGTCAACGCCGGTCGCCAGCAGCTTGCGGGCCTCGGCGTGGCGTTCTCTGGCCTGCGCCAGCGAAACGTCTGGATACTTGCCCAGGGACATGAGCTTTTCCTTGCCCTCAAACCGATAGGACCAGCGCCAGAGCTTCCCGCCGGTCGGCTTGACCCAGAGGTACAGTCCGCCTCCATCGCCCATGCTGTAGGCTTTTTCCGCCGCTTTAGCCCTTTTGATCTCCGTATCAGTCAGTCCGGCCATACCATTCCTCCCTGCTCAAGAAAAGTACACCCACTTCAAAAACAGAATACACCCAATAGTACACCCGTCAAAACACGGCTGAACCTGGATGCATCTGGACGCAGAAAGACGTAAAGCCTAGCATTTACTAGGCTTTACGTCTATCTATTGGATGTCTTGGGATGTTCTGGGAAGGGGTCTTGGCGGAGAGGGAGGGATTCGAACCCCCGATAGCCTTGCGACTATGTCTGATTTCGAGTCAGAATTTAGACGTTTTGCAGCGTGCTGCAATTCGACGCATTCTGTAGAATATCTCCTTTATATACAATAGATACATGACATCAAGGGTTTGCATTGCGTCGCAGAAAACTGCTCAAAAGTACGCAACCAACAGCCACCACTACAGCCACCAGAATTGACCTACCTTTTGTGCAAGCGCGTCGGCCTGATGCCCACCCGCCTTTGAGGAGATGCGACCGAAGTCTGCTGGCGGTCAGCCTCGCACGGCTTGTAGGAAACTGATGGTGCTGGAAGGGGTCAAAGCAGCTCTTGAAAGGAATCTGTCTTGATTTTGAACCTGTGATATTGCGCCCACTCGTTTTTAATCCGGTCTGCGGCTGCGACATCGAGAATGCCAGCCCGTATGAGACTGACCATCAGGTCTGTCGTTCTCACGACTTCCAGCTTGGCCCCAACTTCGCGGATTGCTCGCTTGATCGCCCGGTTGTCATCAATCGCGATGGGATACGGTCGCCAACAGAGAATTCCCTCTCCTGAGCACGATAGGCGATAACGCCCATCTGTCGGCGCGGATCGTAGGTTTGCTCGCTTCCGTCCGCGCGCACCACCGTCACAAGATTCTTCTGAGCATCAACACCGACAACGCGCGTGTATTCGCCCTTCTTGATGCCGGTTTCTTGAGAACTACGCAAGTAGCGCAGAATGTCGTCCACTTGGTATTGCCGCGCCCAGGTGCGATCCGCGCCGGTCATTTCCTGACGCGGCACCAGTGTTTTGATGGCATACTCTACGCGGTTCACCAATCCTCGCGACTGCAATTCACGATGAATCCGCTGATTGATCTCTGCCCGCGATCTGTTATCCGGAGAAACGACAAGCGTACTCTGCGGTGAGCGTGCGTATTCCTTTGCAATTGCCGCGATGCGTTCTTCGCGGCCAGTGTACTCGCGCACTCGTCCCTGGTCATCGAGACTGGCAACCGCCTGCCTGACCTCGCCGCGTGCCAACTGCTCCACAACATATTTCAACTCTGGATCGTGCTGCCGCACAATCTCATCGAGCTTTGCTGTCTTCATCCCTGCTTCTTGAAGCTGAGCAAAGGGCCGTCCTGCCTCGACAGACTCATGCTGTCGCGTATCGCCAACTAACAACACACGGTCATTTGCATGGAGACGTTGAATAAATTCGTGCATCTGGCGCGTGGAAGCGAGCGAAGACTCATCGAGCACATATAATCGCTTTTCACCCGCGTCCGGCCTTGTGCCGTATGCAAGATGCTGCTGTAGAGTAGATGTCTCGATTCCTGCCTCGGCGAGCTTCTGGGCTGCGCGTGAAGTCGGCGCGAAGCCTTCCACATGGTATCCGGCGCTCTTTGCACCCTCGCGGATTACAGTTAATGTGGTTGTCTTGCCTGTTCCGGCAACTCCCTCCAAACCAACGATCTTCTCTCGTGCAAGAAAGATTTCATCGACGGCCCGAAGCTGTGAAGCACTCAACTCTGGGTGCCGGTCCTCTGTCCAGATGCGCACCTGCGGCGAAACCAGCATAAAATCGCCATGATTACCTTGCTGCATTCCTGCAATGATCGCCTTTTCCATGCGGACCATCTCGGCAGTTGTGTATTGCGGAGCTGATGCTCATTCCCATTCATCGCATGGCGCGAAGTCAAAAGGCAGTCAGGAGACTCAGCCGCCGGTCGTGGACAACCAGGAGCAGCCATAGACCTGTAGGGAGATTGGCTATGCCGCCCCCTTCGGCCCCGGCACCCCGCCCGCGTTTCATTGGCCGGAGCAACCATACATCCCGCATTCAGTACTCCTATTGTGAAATGGTGATGGTCAAGGGCAGACTCTGGCTGGCCCCACTGGTCTGGCCACTGCTTGTTGTCGAGGTTGCGGTCACCACAATGGTCGAGACGCCCATGGGTGTCGAGGTCATCATGTTACTGCCGCCGCAGCCAGAGAGTCCTACAGCCATCGCCCCGGTCAGCAGCACGAGCAGGCAAAGCGGCATCAGTCGCACCGGCTGCTTTGCGCCCTTGCGCCTGCGCTTGAAGGCCACCACAACTCCAGCCAGGCCGCCCGGCCAGCCAATGAGCATCGCGGGCAATAGCGGGCTGGAGGGGGTTTGCGGCGATGCGGGCCGGAAGGCGGGCATCGCCTCCAGTCGCGCCGTGGCCACGTTGGTTTGGATGGTCAGGATGACCGAACCCGACTGGCCGCTGCTGCCCAGGGTCACCGTGTTGTTCGTTGCGCCACCTTGGCTAAAGGTGCAGGTCACATAGGAAGGCAGGTTGCCGCAGCTCAACACCAGTGTGCCCGTGTAGCCGCCCGTGGGCGTAAGTGTCAGCGTGGTGGTTCCGGTCTGCCCCTGGGCGATGGACAGCGAGGTGGGGCTGGCCGTGATGAAATAGCTGGCGTTTGTGGCAGGCGGCGCCGCGTTCACTGTGATGGTCAAAGGCGTGGAGTTGCTGGCCGCGTCATTCGCCGTGCCAACAAAGCTCGCCGTAATGCTGTCGCTGCCTGTCGGCAAGATTGTGGTCGTCAGCACGGCATTGCCAGTGGAGTTCAACTGCGCCGCGCCTATGGATGTGCTGCCACTCGAAAAGGTCACCGTCCCGCTGGTCACCGGCGTTGTACCCACCGATACCGTTGCAGTCAGCGTCACGCCACTGCCTGCCGTGATAGTGCTGGGCAAGGCCGTCAGCGTGGTTGTGGTTATGGCAGCCGCGCCAGGACCCGTGGCCGCGTTCACCGTGACGGTCACAGCGGGTGTGGAGTTGCTGGCCGCGTCATTCGCCGTGTCAACAAAGCTCGCCGTAATGCTGTCCGTGCCCACCGGCAGGGTTGTCGTCGTCAGCGTCGCCACGCCGCTAGCGTTCAACTGCGCTGCACCAATGGAAGTGGTTCCGCTGGCAAAGGTCACCGTCCCGCTGGTCACCGGCGTGCTGCCAACCACCACCGTCGCCGTCAGCGTCACGCTGCCGCCTGCGGTGATAGTGCTGGGCAAGGCCGTCAGCGTGGTTGTGGTTATGGCAGCCGCGACCGCCGTGGCCGCGCCGGTAAGCGCGATCACCTGCGTACCGCCGCTGGCATTATCACTGATCGTGACGGTTCCAGTGCGCGTTCCCGCGGCCGTCGGCACAAAGCTCACGGCAACCGTGCAGCTTCCGCCTGCCGCAACTTGGTTCGAAGTCGAACAGGTTGTGCTCGGATCCAGCGCGAAGTCTCCCGTGGCTGTGATGGCGCTGATGGTCAGCGGACTGGTGCCGTTGTTGGTCAGTGTCACCGATTGCGCCGCCGCCGCTGGCGTTCCCACCACCGTGCTGCCAAAGCTCAGGTTGGAGGGAGCCAGCGTCACGCCCGGACCCGTGGCCGCGTTCACCGTGACGGTCACAGCGGGTGTGGAGTTGCTGGCCGCGTCATTCGCCGTGCCAACAAAGCTCGCCGTAATGCTGTCCGTGCCCACCGGCAGGGTTGTCGTCGTCAGCGTCGCCACGCCGCTAGCGTTCAACTGTGCTGCACCAATGGAAGTGGTTCCGCTGGCAAAGGTCACCGTCCCGCTGGTCACCGGCGTGCTGCCAACCACCACCGTCGCCGTCAGCGTCACGCTGCCGCCTGCGGTGATCGTGCTGGACGACGGTTGGGCCAGCGTGGTGGTCGTTGCCACGGCATTGACCGTCAGATTGAAACTCGACTCAAGCGTGGACTCCGTATAGTTGTTGTCGCCCGCGTAATTGACCAGCACGCTATGCGTACCAACCGAAAGTGTCCCCGGCAGTGTAAAGCTGGCCACTCCATTGCCGGACGTGGGCGACAAGGCCACGCTCGGCTGCATCACACCATCCAATGTGTACGTGATGTTGCCTATCGGCGTGCCATTACTGCCGCTCAGCGTTGCCGTCACTGTTACGGGCGTGCCATAGGTGACGCTGCTGCTCGGGTTCTCGCTCAACAATATGCTGGCCGCGTAGCCCGTGCCTGTGCCGCTTAGTGTGGCCTGCTGTACGGCCCCGGCGGCATTGTTGTCCGTAATGTTCACCGTGCCAGTAAAGTTCCCTGGGGTGGTCGGCGCAAACTCCACGCCCAGATTGCAGGCCGCGCCAGCAACCAGGGAAGTCGAGTCCGTGCAGGTGGTGGGACCATTCAGATCGAAGATGCTGGTCGTCAGGCCCGTCGTGGTTATATTCAGCGCGGTGAAGTTCAACGGCTGGTTGCCGATGTTCTCGACCGTCATCGTCTGCTGCGCGCTGCTGTCGCCCGTGCCCGTGCTGGTAAAGCTCAACGCCTGCGACGCTTGGTTTATCTTCACCACGCGGCTGTTTCCGTAGTCCGCAATGTAGAGATCACCCGCCCCATCCACAGCCACGCTAAAGGGTTCAGCTAAAGTCAGGCCGCCGGTGCTCAGCACGCTGGCCGTGCCCGCCGCCGTCACTTCCACCACGCGGTTGTTGCCGGTGTCCGTAATGTAGAGATCGCCCGCCCCATCCACAGCCACGCTAAAGGGTTGGCTCAACGTCAGGCCGCCGGTGCTCAGCACGCTGGCCGTGCCCGCCGTCGTCACCTCTACCACGCTGCTGTTGACGGTGTCTGCAATGTAGACGTCGCCCGCGCCATCCACCGCCACGCCATTGGGTTGCTTCAACGTCAGGCCGCCGGTGCTCAGCACGCTGGCCGTGCCCGCCGCCGTCACTTCCACCACGCGGCTGTTGCCGGTGTCCGTAATGTAGAGATCGCCCGCCCCATCCACAGCCACGCTAAAGGGTTCAGCTAAAGTCAGGCTGCCGGTGCTCAGCACGCTGGCCGTGCCCGCCGTCGTCACCTCTACCACGCGGTTGTTGCCGGTGTCTGCAATGTAGACGTCGCCCGCGCCATCCACCGCCACGCCAAAGGGTTGCTTCAACGTCAGGCCGCCGGTGCTCAGCACGCTGGCCGTGCCCGCCGCCGTTACTTCCACCACGCGGCTGTTGCCGGTGTCCGTAATGTAGAGATCGCCCGCTCCATCCACCGCCACGCCAAAGGGATTAGCTAAAGTCAGGCTGCCGGTATTCAGCACGCTGGCCGTGCCCGGCTGGAAGATGCCCAGCGGTCCCGTGCCCATGCCCGTCAGCCCGACCGTGCCCACAATGCTGCTCCCGTTGTTCACCGTCAGCGCGCCGGTGCGCAGGCCGGGATACTGCGGGTTGAAGGTAATCGGCACCGTGCAAATCGTGCCTGCCGCGTTACTGGTCACGCCGTCCGTCGCGCAGCCCGTCACTGCGCCCACGGTGAACTCCTGCGCGCCATTCTGCGCTTTGGGCACCGTGATGCTGCTGATGGCGCTGGCCGCCGTCAGCTCCACGGAGATGTTTTGCGAGGCCGAGGCCGCGCCCACCGCCGTCGTCGGTAAGGTGGTGTTGGTGCTCAGTTCCCCAACCTGGCTCGGCACATCGCCGCCCGTTAATTCACTAAAGTAGATATTGCCAAGCTGGTCCGACCATATCTCAATGGCTTCGAAATTTGTATATTCGCTTATCGCTGGTCCTGAAAGGGGTAGGGGTTTGTTGTAAGTCCAATCAGTTCCCACGTTGCCGCTTCCTGCGATGATGGCAACTTGCGGATTGGTGGTCGATAGCCCCGTGAGCTCATCGATAATATACGGCCTGTTGAAACCTTCATAATCAGACTCATCAATAAAGTAAACATTTCCGGCGCTGTCCATTGTCAAAGCCTGGGGCGAAATTTGTACGCTGGACGCATTCTGTGGAGTGGTGGTGACGGGAGAAGTAACATTGCCGCTGAAAGCCAGGCCGCCAAAGCCTTGAATCATTCCCGCGACGACCCTGATTAGCGGGTTGGCGGTCGATAATCCCGTCACTTCTTCAATCAGACCCAACTCAGCGGGATTATTCCCGGCGTCAGCGATGTAAAGATTTCCGGCCTTGTCTACTGCCATGCCACTGAGATTAGTAATCACTACGCTGTTCGCAGGCTGTGGAGTGGTGAGGGACGATTCCGAATAGGCCGGAGTAGCTGGAACAGTGCCCCCCCCCGCAACGCAGATAATCTTCCCGGTTGAGAGGACCAACTTGTCCACCGCGACAACTCCATTAGGATTATTACCAGTAATGTATAGATTTCCGGCGTTATCCACTGCAAGCAAGCCGAGACTTTGGCCGTTGGAGCCGACACTAAGCGTTACGCTGGTCGCAATCTGTGGAATGGTGTTAGAGATTTCATGAGTGCCGCCCCCGGCAATGGCAATAATTTGTGGATTGCCGGACGATATTCCCGTCACCTCTTCCACCATGTTCGTGTTATCGTCACTGATGTAAAGATTTCCAGCGTTGTCCACTGCAATGGAGTTGGGCAGAATATATACGCTAGTCGCCGGCACGGGATAATTGATGTTGGGAGTGGGGGGTGAGTTAAATCCGGACTGCCCACCGGCAACGACAACAACCTGTGGGTTGCCGGTCGATCTTCCTGTTACCTCAACCACTTCAGGGCCATTATAAATACCACAACAGCCATACAGGATAATGTACAGATTTCCAGCGCCGTCCGCCACCCCGCCCAATGCGGTATCTATATCCGCGCTGAATGCCGGCATCGGAGTGGTGGTGGGATAGTTGGCAGCGGTCGCACTAAGGTCGCCAGCGGCCGACGAGAGTTGCAAAGGCACGGCCACATTTCCCGATACGGCCTGCGCGGAGGCCAGCGGCAGCGCCAGCAGCGTAAAGAGGGCCAGCGCTAGCATCGGCCAAGCGGCGCAAAGCACGCGAAGAGGAGAAGAGCTGGCGGCGACAGAGGGCGAGAGACGGAATAGCGGCATAGCGGATGCTCCTGGCGGTCGATTGCGTCCCTCGGAGACAAATTTTCCGAGAAGGCGACCGCGCCTGTACCGAACTCGGCTGGGGTGGCAGAGGATTCAGGCTGATTGAAATACTGATTGCACCAAGCATACCGAAGAGGGCGTCAAAAATCTTGCACCTTAGTACAGTCTTTTTCCACATTCGTGAATTGATCGCAAACAGGCGTGACGCGTGTCACATTGGCTCGCATGCCTTCCACCCCCACGGCAAATCTGGACTGATTTTGCAATACCATGTGTAGATCATGTCTTCTTCTTTCGACAATTCCGCGCTGGCGCAACTTTGTTTTACCGTTTGCGTCATTGCTGCGCTGGAGGGAATTGCCGTTTACACCTGGCAATTCCGCGCCGAGCGGGGAGCGCGCTGGCATGTGGCCGCGCAGACCTGCAAGTGCCTGTGGCTGGCGGCGATTGCTTTGGGGTCGCTCGGTCTGGGCGGAGTTTTGGATGCCTCCTGCGAAAGGGCGACATGGTTCCTGGCCATGGGGTCTGTCTACATATGGTTCCGCTTCTTTTTGGAGATCAGCGGATATGATCGCCGTGCGCCGCGCTGGCTGGAGCCTTCGGTGCGCGCCGGAGTGCTGATCAGTGGGCTGCTCTATCTCTCCGATCCGTGGCTTCATCTGATCCTGGTTCCGGCAAACGCTGCTGGACCGGCGCACTTTGGCAGATTGTGCTACCTGACCTATCCATTTGGCTACGCCGTCAATACCTTCGCGGTCGGCATCAACGTGCGCTGGGCGCTGCGCTGCCGGGGACTGCGGCGGCGGCAGGCCGCAGCTTTCCTGGTGCCCAACCTGATGATTTGGGCAGGGCAGTTTCTGGCGGCAATCCATTGGTTCGGCAGTTACGATCCGCACGCGCTTTTCTTTCTGCTCTCCGGTGTGGCGACGGCCTGGGCCTTCTTTCGCTGGCGTGCGTATAGCGTTTTGCCGCTGGCCCAGGAAGCGATGCTGCGCAACATGATCGACGGCTTGATGGTTGTCGATGAGGATGGCTACATCGTCCGCATGAATTATGCCATGCAATCGATTCTCCCCGCGCCGGCGAAAGAAGGCCTCAGTTTCGACAGCATCGTGAGCCTGTGTCCTGAGCTTGCGCAGCTTCGCTCCATTTCGGGATCGCAAGTGCGAGAGGCGCAATGGAAGGTCGCCGGGAAAATGCACGTTTTTCAAGCACAAACCACGCCTCTTTGCGCCACGACAGGTTTTCCACTCGGCCAGGTCTTCTGCTTCAAAGACATCACCCAGGAGAAGGAGCAACAGGCGCGCATCATCGCGCAGGAAAAGGCGATTGCCGTATTGGAAGAGCGGGACCGGTTGGGACGCGCATTGCACGATGGGCATGGGCAGTTGTGGAGCTATCTTTCCATGCAGACGTACACCATCGAGAAGAAGATGGAACAGGGCAACAATGGCCGCGCACTGGAACTGATGCGCCAGTTGCAAAAAGTCGTGCTGGAAAAGCATGTCGGCGTCCGCGAGATGATCAACGCGCTTTACGCGGACAATACGGCTTCACGTGGTCTTCTGATCGCCATCGAAGAACAGCTTCTCTGGTACAAAGAAAACTGCGGATGGCAGATCAGCCTGGAATTGCTCTGCTTTTGGCAGGAGGAACTGCTAGCACAGCAGACCAAAACGCAACTGATGCGCATCGTGCAGGAATCGCTCTCGAATATCCGCAAATACGCGCAGGCGGAAAGAGCCTCGGTTACGATCCATCGCCAGGGCGATTGGCTCAGCCTGATCGTCAAAGATGATGGATGTGGCTTCGACGTGGATTGCGCCTGCAAAATGTCGGGCCATCACGGATTGCGCATGATGCGGGAACGTGCCAATGAGATAGGCGCGAAACTGCGCGTCGAATCGAAGACCGGCAAGGGAACACGCATTGTCATTGCCGTTCCTATTACCGATGCCATAAGTGCGGCCGCGAATGCCGTGGCAGTGGAGACCATATCGTGAATATTTTACTGGTCGATGATAATGAACTGTTCCTCTCTGGACTGAGCAATTTGCTCAACGAGAATGGCCATATCGTGATTGGCGCGGCAACCAGTGGTGCGCAGGCGCTCGAGTTAGTCAACGAGCTTCACCCCGAGCTTGTGCTGATGGATGTGCAGATGCCGGAGCAAGACGGCATCGTGACCACTCGCAAACTAAAGCGCGCCTATCCGTTATTAGCAATCGTCATGATGACCATCTCCGAAAACGATGCATATCTTTTTGACGCGATCACCGCCGGAGCCAGCGGATACCTGATCAAGGGCAGCAGGCCGGAGCTTTTTCTGGAAGCACTGGCCGGCGTCGCAAGGGGCGAGTCGCCGCTTTCCTCAGGTTTGGCCGGCAAGATCATGGCAGAATTCTCCCGTAGAGAGAGGCTAAAGGAAGACACCACAGGTCCCACGGGAGCATTGCTGAGCGACCGGCAAAAGGAGATTCTGAGGCTTGTATCTCTGGGCGTAACATACAGAGATATTGCCAGCCAGTTAAACCTGTCTGAACGAACCATCAAATATCACATGGCAGAGATTACCGGCCGCTTGCACGTGGACAACCGGGTTCAACTTCTGCGCTCCGTCGACAAGTTGTTTGCTCCGTGCTCACTGCTGTCCAACCCGCTCCGTTAAAGCCAGGGTTCGCAGCCCTATTTCCTGTCAGATCAACGTCCGCCCAGAACACCTCACGTTATCTTGGACAGCAGTGATTTTCTATGTTTTCTTGATTTTTGAAAAACTTTGGCGTGCGGCACCCGCATACGAACTGTACAATAGATTTGCCAAAGTGTATTTCATAGATTTTCAACCTGCCTTTATTTTCCAAAAGGAAGACGCCATTGAACTTTTCAGACATCAGCGTCACCCCTGTCTTCGCCAGTCGCAGCCGCTGGGGCGCATTCTGCTCCATCCTAGCCGCAGCGCTCTGCATCGCCCCAACCCCAGCCCAGGCCGTTTCTTACTCAACCATGTATTTCAACGGCGCCTATTCCGTCGTTGCCACCAATGGAACCGAGCCGCTGGGAGGGATCGCTGCTGATGCCAACGGCAATCTCTATCTTGTTGACCTCACTAATAAAGCGATCATTGAAGAGACGCTGCAGGCCAATGGCACCTACGCGAGTTCCGCCATCATCGCCAGTCTGAGCGATCCTCGCGCCGTAGCTCTTGACGCGGCTGGCAACCTCTATGTCGCTGACGCCGGACTTCATCAAGTGTTGAAATACACGCCAACCACCAGCAATGGCACGACCACCTGGACATCGAGCGTCTTCTTTCAAGGCCTCGGCAGCGGGACGCTGACTGGCGTGGCCGTCGGTTCCAACAATACCGTCTATATTGTCGATTCCGCCGACAAACAAGTGTATGCGAAGACGCCCATAAGCGGCGGCGGTTATACCCAGTCGGTCATCGGCTCTACAAATTTGCCAGGTACGCTTTACGGTATCGCCGTGGATGCCAACTCCAATGTTTATGTCACCGACATCAGCGGCGGCAACGTCTATCAGATCAGTGCCAGCAACCAAGCTGTCACCACGGTGGCCGGTGGTTTCAAAAAGCCCTACGGCGTCACCGTCGATGCCAGCGGCAACGTCTACGTGACCGACTCCGGCAACAACCAGGTCGTCAAAGAAACGCCCAGCGGTACCGGCACATGGAGCGGCAGCACGGTCTTTACTCCGGTGCTGAATAACGAGCAGGGCATCGGCATCGCTCCCAACGGCACCATCTATGTCAGCGATACCGGCAACTGCCGGGTGCTGCGCTTGGGGACCAACTTCGGCTCAGTGGCCGTCGGCAGCACGAGCCCGGTGATTACTCTGGACATTGTTAATGAGAATGGATCAGGGATGTCTTTTTCCGCTTTGACGATGGGCGTGACCGGTCTGGACTTTACCAACGTCGGCACGGGAAGCTGTTCGGCAAGTAACCCAGCGAACGAATGCACCGTGGATGTGACGTTTACGCCCAAGTACGCAGGTGCTCGGCTTGGAGCGGCGGCTCAGACCCCTCTCAGCTTCGTCATCGTCTACTTGAGCGGTATTGGCGTAGCGCCGCAGATCAGCTTCTTGCCCGGTACGCTTTCAGCCGCGCTGAACAAATGCGTTCCAAACGCGGTGGTCCAATATGGTTTCGTTCAGTTGAGCGGAGTGGCCGTGGATGGCGGTGGCAACATCTATGCGAGCTATTCCGATGCTGGTGTCTTTGAACCGAAAACCAGCTCTTCCTGCAGCCAAAACTCCGCATTCTTTACGTACACCAACGGGGGGGACCCCGCACCCTACGGGGAACTTGCGCTGGACGGTGCTGGCGCTCTGTATATCAGCACCAGTATTGGCCTTGAATATCAAAGCGATAATTTGTACGGCACGCTGGCTGATGGATCTGTCTCTGACGTAGCGGTGGACGGCAGCGGCAACGTCTATTTTGCTGGGATCAACAAACTGACCTATCCCTCGCCAGGGCCTACAGCGTTAAACGAGCCGGAAGGAACCTACAACACAACCTACCAAAACTCCGTGATAGCCAGCGTCTCTGATCCGATAGCTCTTGCCGTCGACAACAGCGGCAATGTCTTTGCGGCCAGTTCCGTTAGTGAAGCAGAGATGCAGTTCAAGCAGTGGACACCATCGGGGACCAGTTACACGTCGAGCGTGATAGGCTCCATTTTTCTTGAAAACGGTGATACGATATCTGCACCAGGAGGCTTGGCGGTTGATGGCGTGGGAAATGTCTATGGCACAGCTTATGAAAGTGGCGTGGATAATAGCGCCCTATACGAGTGGTCTCCTACGGTGGCCAACGGTGTTACCACCTATAGCCAGAGTACTGTGTATAACCTCGGGGCAGAGATAAGCGGTCTGGCGACGGATGGAGCCGGAAACATCTATCTCGCCGATGCAAGCGACAACAATGTGTACAAGTACGATATAGCCGACGCGCCCTCGCTGAGCTTTTTGGGTGGCGTGGGTCAAACCAGCCCCGCGCAGACGGTCACCATCAAAAATAACGGCACCGCGCCGCTGAACTTCTCCTCCATCACTTACCCAACCTACTTCCCGGAGAGCAGTTCGGCTACCGGCGATTGCGCGGTGGGTACGCCCGTCGCAGTTAGCTCCAGTTGCACTCTGACCATCACCTTTGCGCCCACAGCGTGGGGCAGTCAAACCGGCTCGTTAGTGCTAACCGACAACACGCTCAACGCCAGCTCCGCCCAGCAAACCATCGCGCTCACCGGCACTGCCGTGGTGGACACGCCCACCATCTCAGTGGCCAGCGGCACCTACAACACGACGCAGACGGTCACCCTCTACGACGCGATGCAAGGCGCATCCTTCTACTACACCATCGACGGCTCTTTGCCCACCACCGCCTCGACCCCGTACACCGGCGCAATTACCGTCTCGACGAGCGAAACCATTACGGCTGTTGCCGTCCTCAGCGGCCACGCCAACAGCAATCCAGCCACGGCCACCTACAATCTGCAAGTCGCCTTGCCAACCTTCTCGCTGGCATCTGGCAGTTACACCACAACGCAAGAGGTCACCCTCTCAGAGATCACCCCCGGCGCAACCATCTACTACACCATCGACAACTCGACGCCCTCAGTTAGTTCCACCAAGTACACCGGACCCATCACCGTATCGAGCAGCGAAACGATCAGCGCCATCGCCTATGCCACCGGCTTCAATACGATATACGCCGACTATTCTACGGCGACATACACCTTTCCCACCGCACCCACACCCGCCTTTTCGGAGGCATCCGGCATCTACGCCACGCCACAGACGATCACCATCACCGACTCTGCCTCCAACGCAATCATCTACTACACCACCGACGGCTCTACGCCCACAATCAGCTCCACCAAGTACACAGGACCCATCACCGTCACGGCGACCGATGAAAATATAATCGCCATTGCCGCAATCGGCTGCTGCACCTATAGCAACGCGAGTCTTGCGGAATACGAAATCGATCCCAACGTAGCCGCGACAGTAACCTTCTCGCCCGCGCCTGGCACCTATACCACGGCGCAAACGGTCACCCTCTCCTCCACCACTTCCGGCGCAACCATCTACTACTACACCCCTTATTACAACGGGGAAAGTGGCGGGCGTACTTACGTCAAGTACACCGGCCCCATCACCGTCTCAAGCAGTTATACTGCTATCGTGGCTTACGCCGTAGCCAGCGGTGACACCATCGGCACAGGCGTTAGCGCGAATTACACCATCAACCCCAACGCGACTCCAGTTACAGCCACACCCGCCTTCTCGGTCGCGACTGGCACTTACACCTCGGTGCAGACGGTCATCCTCTCCGACACCACCTCCGGCGCAACCATCTACTACACCACCGACGGCTCCACGCCCACAACCTCCTCAACCAAATACACGAGCGCAATTCCCGTCTCGGCTTACGAAACCATCAACGCTATCGCCTATGCCACCGGCTACAGCAGTAGCGCCGTCTCCTCGGCCAGCTACACCATCAACCTGCCCACCCCGCTGGCAGCCTATTCTCTGGCCACGGCCAGCCTGCTGAACTCCGGCACTTATTCCCTGAATAACCCAACTGGCATAGCGGTAGATGGCTCAGGGAATCTCTATATCGCGGACTCATTGAACAAACGCATTATAGAGGTCACGGCGAATAACAACGCCAGTGTGTTCAGTTCCCCCTACAATCTGGCTGATCCTCAAGGCTTGGCGGTCAATGGCAATCTTTATATAGCGGACTCATTGAGCAACGATATTGTGGGGGCTATGGCGAATGGTTCGTCGAGTATGATGGACTCCGGCAGTCTCACGTACACTCTGTCGTACCCTTATGGCGTGGCGCTCGATGGCTCCGGCAATCTCTATATCGCGGACACATTGAACAACCGCGTGTTGGAAGTTACGGCGGCGGGTGTCGAGAGCGTACAGAGCACTGGAAGCTTTACTCTGGATTCTCCCTACGGCGTGGCGGTTGATGGCTCCGGAAATCTTTATATTGCGGATACCGGCAATAACCGCGTAGTGGAAGTCACGACGGCAGGCAACGCCAGCGTACTGAGCATCGGCAGCTACACGCTAAGTAGTCCCTATGGCGTGACGGTCGATAGCTCCGGCGATCTCTACATCGCGGACACTGGCAATGACCGTATCTTGGTGGTCACGACGAGCGGCGCGGCCAGCGTACTCAGCACCGGAACATACACTCTTAATAATCCCAGTGCCCTGGCGGTGGATGTCTCCGGTAACGCCTATATCTCCGACTCATCCAACAACCGCGTCGTAAAACTGGCGCAAGGCACACCCGCGCCGCTTACCTTTGCCAGCACCAATGTGGGCAGCACCAACTCGCAGACCGTGACACTGACAAACCTCGGCACTGCTACGCTGAATTTGTCCGGCCTGAGCATCTCCGGCGCAGACGCCAGCAGCTTCACACTGGCATCAGGCACTTCCAACTGCACGGCTTCCACAACTCTGAGCGTGGGCACAAGTTGCGCGATAGCTGTGAATTTTACCCCGCTTGCCCCCGAATCGCTGACCGCTACACTCACCGTAACCGACAACAGCCAGAACATTGCTTCCAACACGCAAACCATCGCCCTCGGCGGCACGGCCAGCGTGACAGTGAACAAGGCAACGCCGTCTGTGACGGCATGGCCGACGGCCAGCTCCATCACCTACGGCCAGACACTTGCTTCTTCTACGCTGTCGGGCGGCACCTCGACTCCTGCG
>Ga0302191_10001306_pt1 | contig 15866 bp, 14 predicted proteins | sample II_Bog_E3_1_FD_198775 | JGI IMG/M metagenome (GOLD analysis project Ga0302191, IMG submission 198775) | Peat permafrost microbial communities from Stordalen Mire near Abisko, Sweden - II_Bog_E3_1 | ecosystem: Environmental > Terrestrial > Soil > Wetlands > Peat | place: Sweden: Abisko...
TGATCTGCGGGCTTACGCGCAGCCTCGCCTGCAAATACGCCCTGATCTGGTGGTCGCATTCCTCGCTTTCTTCAGCCGGAACAAGGTGGAGCAACACCTGGTCAAGCCCGATCTCATTGGCATATACTTCAATCACAAAATCGAGCACCTCATCCATTTCGTTTAACAAATCAAACAGGGCGGGAGGGTAGAGGGTAGTGCCCTTAAACTTGATCATCTGCTTTTTGCGGCCAATCAGCGGGGTGAGGCGCAATGTTGTCCGTCCGCAGGCGCAGGGTTCATCATCGTACATACAAATGTCCCCGGTTTTGTAGCGCAACAGCGGCATACCTTCAACGCCAAGCGTCGTGATCGTCACTTCGCCGGACGTATTGGGGCCCACCGGATCATTATTTTCATCCAGCAGTTCAACAATCAGCAAATCAGGTTGGTAGTGGCCGCCGCGCCCTTCACCGCATTCCGTAAACGCGGTCTGCATTTCGGTTGAGGCATAGGTGGAGTACAATTTAATGTTCCAGGCCTCGGTTATCTTTCTGCCCAAAATATTTAAGGAGAAATCGCTGTTGCGGATGTTTTCCCCAATACAAATTGCTTTTTTAACCGAGGTTAGACTGATATCGATACCTGTGTCTTTGGCATATTGGATCAGTTTAAGGATGAATGAAGGTACCGCGACAATAGCGGTGGGTTTTAGCCTTAATATGGTTTCCCATTGCATCGACGGCACGCCGGGACCAAGCCGGATAATCCCCGCACCGATCTTCCGGATACCCATATAATAGGCAATTCCCGCCATAAACTGCCGGTCGAGGGTAAGCATCAGCTGGTAAGTATCATCCTTGGAGCTATCTGCACATAAAAATGAATTATGCTCATTGGTTGCCAGTCGTTGCAGATCATTTTCCGTTAACGCAATGGTTACCGGGCTGCCTAAAGTGCCTGAAGTCGATGTGTATTCGGCAACTTCATTCCTCGGAACGCATAAAAAATCATTATTGCGCTGCTGCAGGTCGTCTTTTGTAGTGGTGGGGATTTTTGAAAGGTCGGCTATTGTATTTATATCCGAGACCTGGATGTTGTTTTTTGAAAACAGTTCTTTATAAAAACGAGAATGTTTTGACAGGTAAATAAGCAGGTCTTTCAGCTTTTTTTCCTGTTCGTGCAAGGTTTTCTCAATGTAAAGGTTTCCTGTTTCCTTCAAAAGTGTCATTGTGTTTTAATTCTGCTTTTTGTCAGCATCCAAAATTAATAAATTTAACAAGTATGACCGGGATGTGCGAAACAAACTGTTTAAATCGTCTATTAACAAACAACTGACCAGCCCGATTGTCTCGTATATTTAGCTATGATGCTTAAAAATCTGTTTATCTTCAGCCTGTTTCTTTTCTTCTCCACAAACGTGAAAGCACAATCTGACCATCGCTATAAAGCCCTGATTTTTCCGGATGTTAACATAAATCGGGACCTCAGCTATAATACTGCTGCCAATGAAAAGGAAAAAAAGGCTTATTTGTTTGATTTATACCAGCCCAAAGATGACCGGGAACTTAAACGGCCGCTGATCATCTGGATGCATGGTGGAGGTTTTAAATTTGGCTCAAAGTCGGCTAAAGGAATCCGGCTGTGGAGTAAAACCTTTGCACAGCGCGGCTATGTGTGCGCGGCCATCAATTACAGGCTAAGCAAAAAAGATCCGATTTTTAATTTTGATGAGTTACTAAAAGCAAGCTATTTTGCGGTTCAGGATGTGAAAATAGCAATTGAATATTTTAAAGAGAATGCTGCGCTTTACCATATCGACCCGGATAAGATCATCCTTGCCGGTAATTCAGCAGGAGGGATAATAGCTTTGCAAGCCGCCTATAGCAGCAACCGGGAACTTGCTGCAATTGCTAAACTTCCAGCAGATACGGCGGCCATTGATAAGCCGGACGAGCGGGTGAAAGTAGCTGCTGTTATCAATTTTTGGGGCGCCGTTTACGATCTGAACTGGCTTAAGAACGAGCGCGTGCCCATTGTGAGCGCCCTGGGGAGCGAAGACAATGTTGTTCCGCCGGCCCACAAAAGCGCGCCGCTGCATGGCGGTAAAGACATACATGAAGAAGCCGATAAATTGGGACTGCCTAACGACCTTAAAATATTTGATGGCTATTCGCACGAACTTCAAAAGCATTTTAATCCGCTTTTCTCGGGTGGAAAAGGCACACAGCAGCGTTGGCTTGAAGCAGGTCAATTTGCTGCTGATTTTCTTTTTAAAAACATTATTAAATAAACGCGCTTATACTATGGTAATTCTTCCTGCGTTTTTTATTTTTACAAATTGTACACTTACACAATGAAAATTTTTAAATTAACCGGTATCGCGCTGATTTTTGCTTTTAGCATTCATTTTAGTAGCGCCCGGGCTGCAACCCTGGTTGCATCGCCTTCAATTCAACAGGTGCCTGTGCCGCCGCCACCGCCACCGCCGCCAAGACACCCCGGTGCGCCGCACAGGCCGCCGTTTCACAGGCACCACAGATGGCGCCACCGGCTGCATGTACATATTCCGCCCCCGCCCCCACATCCGTAAATATTATGGGGTTTTGGCTACAAAAGCAGGCAATTGCGATCGCCTGTGAATGATTATTTCGGCTATAACCAGGTTAGGGACCCAGCAAAGCCATGAAATAATGCGGTACGAAGTCAGGAAATCGGCATGCAATAACGCCTGCGAAAACGGGAGGTACACGCGCAGCGTTACTGCAGCAAAAGCCAGTGCATAGTTGCGGATCATCCAGTTTTCGTGCTTTTTGATGTCTTTTTCAAGGATACTGGTATAGGCTTTAACTACCGAAATCAGCTAGGCCATGGCAAGTAAACCAAACCCAAGAGCACTAATAATCCCCCCGGATGCAAAAAAGGCAATAAATAAGCCGGCCACGCTGCTCATCACCACCGCGCCCACATATATTTTGCCCAGTACACGGTGCAGGCCTAAGTTCCGATTGCGCAGCCTCCCGCTGAACTGCGACCAGCCCGTAAATAAGGCAATGCCCCCAAAAGTGATATGCGTATAAAATATAGGGACGTAATAGAAGCTTCCCAACAACTCTTTTGGTTTTGAATGTAATAGCCCGCCGCTGCGCATGTCAATAATATAGTACGATAGGGGATATAGCCCAATGGCGATGGCAAAAAAGGCGAATACTACCCAGGGCAGGCCCTTAAGTTTCATATAATTTACTTAACCTTTAATTATCAACGAGCGGTTAGACTAATGTTAAGTTAAGGAGGTTACGCCAACAGAATATTATTTCAGGATAAGCCGGTAATATGTTTATCTTACCATCGTGATAATACTTGTGGAAAACTCAAGTTTTTTGGTAATTAATTAGTTACCGAGCAATATTATGAGAAATATTTTTCTTAAATTCGCTACGATTTGATAAAAACGCCCGGATGTTAATGAGAACTTTTTTATACTGGGTACTAGTTTTCCTTGGATTGGTTATTACTATTGCACTGGCAATAATCATCATTCATTGGAGCATCAATACCCGCATATAATTTTATAGATCGGTCTTATCACCCCTGAACAAAAGACTAATTTATAATCTGGCAATTTCTTGTCTTTAAAAAAAGAAACCCCCTGGTGCAGAGCCGCCCAGAACTTTCTTTTGAAAAATATTTGCAGCGGCAGAATTAAAACTTACCTTTGCAGACCTTTTCGGGGTGTAGCGTAGCCCGGTATCGCGCCTGGTTTGGGACCAGGAGGTCGCAGGTTCGAATCCTGCCACCCCGACACTGGAAAACTCAAAAGCCTCAAGTCGAAAGTCTTGAGGCTTTTTTATTTTGAAAGCGATATAAATCGCCCCTTACCTGTAATTTGATTTTTTGACCAGCGCCCTGATGTCACGGATCGAAATTTTCCTGCCCTTGGTTTCCAGGATGCCTTCGGTTTTAAAATCCTTCAGCAGCCTGATCACATTGTCCTTGGCGATGCCGGCCATGTTTGCGAGATCAGTGCGCGAGATATTTAAGTCCGGCTCTTTTCCGGTGAAGTTTACATCTTTAAACTTTTCGCGCAACACGATCAATGCAATGGCAAGCCGTTCCTGGGCGGTCCTTTGGGCGAATACAGAGATGCCATTAACAAATACGGTAAACTCATGGCTAAGGGCCTTTAGCAGCCGCTGCGTAAACTGCGGGGACCGCTGTAACACTTCCATGAAATCCTCTTTGGGGATAAAACTTAGCAGGCTTTTTTCAAGCGCCGCGGCGGAATCAGGGTAGCGTTCCTCCGACAATACCGCATGATAGCCGATCAGTTCGCCTTCATTCGCCACGTAAACAATCTGCTCCTTGCCGCTGCGGTCCGATTTATATTTTTTTACCTTGCCTGTTTTGACGATGAAAATCCCCGACGGAACAGTCCCTTCCCTGAAGATCACGTCGCCCTTTTGATATAGCTGGTCGCTTTGATTGGCGCACAAGCAGGCATAGTCCTGTTCGGAAAGCGCGTTCAGGATGGATTGCGTGGTAAAGTTCCACCGCTCTATCGGAAATATTCCGGATAAGCTCATTTACAAAGATACGCATTTGAAAAACTGATAAATGTCGGTTTTTGCACCGATCTGTTAACATAGAAATTCCCTTAAACAGCGTGTAAATTTGAAGGTGACAAAAATACGCCCATCTGACGGTTTTCCCGCAAATACCAGCGAGCGGCAATCTCATTCAAAAATCGATTTAAATGAGGAATTATTTCAGGGTGATGACGCGTTCGACCGGCTTTATCCCGGCCACATTGTAGCAAAGTCGGCCAGGCATTGGACGCCTTTGTCTGTTGCCTGCAAGGCCGCTGAATTTTTAGCGGAAGCAGGCGCCCGGGTATTGGATATCGGCAGTGGCGTGGGTAAGTTTTGCCTTGCCGGGGCGCGTTATTTTCCCGAAGCCACTTTTTATGGCGTTGAGCAACGGCATGAGTTAATTATGTATGCCGAAGACGCCAAAGATTATCTGCATCTGCCAAACGCGCATTTTATTTACGCCAACATGACCCAGATCAATTTTAAAGAATTTGATCATTTTTATTTTTATAACTCGTTTTACGAGAATGTCGACTCGGAAGGCTGTATTGATAACACCATCGATACATCATACAGTTTGTATAATTATTATACACAGTATTTGCTGGTTGCGCTGGAACAAAAACCTGCCGGAACCCGGCTGGTTACTTATCATAGTATAGAAGAAGAAATACCATCCTCCTATTGTTTAGCAGATGTATCATTCGATTCATTGCTGAAGATGTGGATCAAAAAATAACAAAATGTCCCTGTTCAGACCCAAAATCGTCGATACACTTAAAAATTACACCAAAGCGCAGTTTTATAAAGACGCAGTGGCCGGGGTGATCGTAGGCATTGTGGCGCTGCCGCTTGCCATCGCATTTGCCATTGCGTCGGGTGTTTCTCCCGAAAAGGGTATTTTTACGGCTATCGTTGCCGGGTTCATTATATCCGCGTTAGGCGGCAGCCGGGTACAAATCGGCGGGCCTACGGGGGCATTTATTGTGGTTGTGTATGGTATTGTACAGCAATTCGGTATTGACGGCCTGATCATCGCTACATTTCTCGCAGGCATATTGCTCACCATAATGGGTATCACGCGCCTGGGCAACGTGATTAAGTTTATACCCTATCCGCTCATTGTCGGCTTTACAACGGGTATCGCCGTTATTATTTTTTCCTCGCAGGTTAAGGATTTCCTGGGATTGAAAATGGGCAGCGTCCCGGCCGATTTTATGAGCAAATGGCTGGCTTACGGGCATCATTTCAATTCAGTTAATTTTTATGCGGCAGCCATCGCGGTGTTTACCTTACTTATGGTGCTCTGGTGGCCCAGGGTTACCCACAAAATACCCGGATCGCTGTTGGCTATAGTGATCACTACGCTCGCGGTTCGTTTCTTTCATCTTCCGGTCGAAACGATTGGCAGCCGCTTTGGGGCGATCTCTTCTTCTTTGCCGTATCCTATTATCCCCCACATCAATTTCGCGGTTTTACAGCAACTGATCAGGCCGGCGTTTACCATTGCCATGCTTGGAAGTATCGAGTCGCTGTTATCGGCGGTGGTGGCCGATGGCATGATTGGCGGGAACCACCGTTCAAATACCGAGCTGATTGCCCAGGGTGTGGCTAATATATGTTCCTCCATATTTGGCGGTATTCCGGCTACGGGGGCGATAGCCCGTACCGCAACAAATATTAAGAATGGCGGCCGGACGCCGGTTGCTGGTATCATCCACGCGCTCACCCTGTTGGTCATCATGTTATTTGTTGGTCGATGGGCAGCCCTGATCCCGATGGCCACGCTGGGCGGCATATTGGTAATAGTTGCCTGGAACATGAGCGAAGTAAAGAGCTTTAAGTTTGTAATCCAGGGATCAAAAAGTGATGCCACAGTTTTGCTGGCTACTTTCCTGCTTACTGTTTTTGTTGACCTGACGGTTGCCATTGAAATAGGTATGATACTGGCTGCATTTCTGTTCATGCGCAAGATGATGCAAACGAGCTCTGTTCAGCAAGCCGGCCTATCGTCAGATGATCAGTCAGACGACCTGATGACCGACCTTGCTTTGCCCGATGGGGTTGATGTATTTGAAATAAACGGCCCTTTATTTTTTGGCGCCGCTTATAAGTTCAGGGATACCATGAAACTCCTGGAAAACCCGGCGCGCGTACTTATTCTTCGTATGGACAAGGTACCGGTAATTGATGCCACCGGTATCCGCGTGCTAAAGGAAGTTTGTGACGAATTCAACAAAAAAGGGAGCAAAATGATCCTCTGTGAAATAAGCAGCGAACAGGTAAACGGGGAATTGCAAAAAGCGCGTTTATTGTTCCGCATTGGGAAAGCAAATGTTACGCTTTCATTTGAGACTGCCCTAAAGAGAGCAAATGAAATACTTGAAGGGAAATAAAATCCTATCCGGGTGCGGGCGTAGTACTTTGAAACATTATGTTGACCGGCATTTTATTTACCAAAAATGCATTTTTTGGTAAATAACCGGATTATTGTAATTTAGCCGTTACATTACATTTGATAAACATATTGATTACCGCAAAACAACAATCAGTTAAACTCACCCGTCAACCAGCGTATACAACCCGAAAATTCAAGAAAAGGATCTTTTTTTTACCGTTCGCTTTGTTCGTGAGTTTTTTTTCCTGCAACTCCGGGAACGTTCCCGATGATCACAAACTTCAGTTGGCACAAATTGCCGACAATGCAACAGCGCTGGCCGATAAAAGAGGTGCGGCTGCCGCCATCGGCTATTTTAATCATGGGTATGCAAGGATAGAAAATCCAGGCGTTTATGCACAATGGAAACGGTTGAATTTTATAGGAGCCATGTATGTAAAATTCGGCCAGATAAATAACGACTCGCAATATCTAAAATTGGGACTTACCTATGCAGACAGCATGATCAGTACGCTTAGGCCGAACCATCCGGAGAAGAGATATCTTAAAGAGTATGGCAGTTCGTTTTTTGTAAAAGGCGATGCACTTTTCGGCCTGAACAGGTACGATGAGGCATTTCGATGCTACTACATCGGAAAACAAATGGTGGCCGGTATATCAACACCCTGCTGCCGGGTTTATTTTAACAACCGGCTTGCACTGATTGACTATCGTCAGCATAAATTTCAGGAGGCCGCTGGTCTGTTTCAGTCATCTTATCGCGATGAATTGAGTTGCAAAACGGACTTTGACGCTTTTTGCATAACACAAGGCGCAATGGATAACGCGGGTTTAAGTTATGAGCAGTTGCACAAGTACGATAGTGCACGGACTTGTTTTATGACGACGCTTGGCTTTATCGAAAGAAATGAACAAAAATTTCCCACGCAAAATAGATTTATACAGGATGCGCGTGGCGTTACTTATGGTTACCTGGGGATGATTTCACAGGACGCTGGTCGTAATAACGAAGCTGAAGGATGGTTTAAAAAGAGCATTGCATTAAATAGCTACGGCGGTAATGAAAGAAAGAACACCCAACTGATCCAACTAAAACTTGCGCGTATCTATTTGGATGAAAAAAGGAATTCCGCCGCCGATTCACTCATAAAAACCATTCGGCTTTCGCTGGACACTTTGCCGAACCAGGCTGGAGAGCTTGGCTGGCAACAACTAAAATGGAATTATCTTTTTGACATTAACCAGGCAAAAAATTCCACCCCATATTTGCTTCGCTATATCAGGTTAAAAGACAGCTTTAATTTTGCTGAAAAGCAAATTGCTATAGCTGATGCCGGCAATAGTTTCAGGCAGTTGAAAGAGGACGATCAGCTCACCCTTTTGAAAAAAGAAGACGAATTGCATTTTCTCTATACAGTTTTAATTTCAATTTTTTCGGGGCTTTGCATTATAATAGCTTTCCTGGTTTGGCGGAGCTGGCGCCGCGCAAAAAACAATAATTTAATTTTAAGAAGTTTGAATAAACGCGTGCAAGAAAGAAATGAGCGTTTGCAAAAAGCGATGACCGCGCTGGAGGAAAGCCAGGAAGAAAACACGAAAATGATGCAAATTGTTGCTCACGACCTGCGCAACCCGATAGGGGGTATTACCTCGGTGGCATCAATGATGCTGGACGAACCGGGCCGTAATGATGAGGACCGGATGTTTCTTGAATTGATAAAAACGTCAGGTCAGAACTCCCTCGAATTGGTAAGCGACCTGTTACAGGTGCATAGCCGGGTAGAGGAGTTGAAAAAGGAACCGCTCGAACTTTCGGAAATGCTAAGCTACTGTGCGGAATTGTTACGCTTTAAGGCCGATGCCAAATCGCAGCGCATCGATCTTGATTTAACGCCGACGATAATTGCCGCAAATCGCGAAAAACTATGGAGAGTGATCAGCAATTTAGTTGCCAATGCGATAAAATTCAGCCCGAGTGGCGCAACTATACTTGTTAAACTTGAGCAACGGCCTGAATCGGCACTTATCTCGGTGAAAGACGACGGGATAGGAATACCTGACGAAATGAAAGACAAGATATTTGATATGTTCACCAAAGCAAAACGGCCCGGCACAGCGGGTGAACAACCTTTTGGACTGGGATTGGCCATATCCAGGCAAATTATCGAGGCGCATGGCGGAAAAATATGGTTTGAAAGCAAAGCAGGACAGGGAACGACCTTTTTTGTTGAATTGCCTGTTTAACAAAAAAGCCTGGTGTTCGGTGATTATTGCTTTTTCCGATGCCCATCTGCGTCATGTAGAATGGAGGTGCCTGGTGTGTCTCCTCTCTATTGAGTTTGTCCCGGCGTTGCTTCCATCAGCGCATTGGCCCGTTTCACAATTTCGGCCAGCGAAGCGTCCTTAAGCATCCTTACGGTTTCGCGGCGGATGTCTGAAAAAACATCCCTGATACCACAATGGGCTTCATCTTTGCATTCGTTGCATTTTTGGTAGTACTTATGGGCAACACAGGGCAGCAGCGCTATAGGGCCATCAAATATCCGCATCACATCGGCCATATTGATCTCTTCGGGCGGGAGCGAAAGGCAATAGCCACCGTCCTTGCCCTTTTTACTGTTTACTATTCCGGAATTTCGCAGCACTAACAGTATAGATTCCAGGAATTTCCTCGAAATGTTTTCATTGGTCGCGATCGTGCTGATATGGATAGCCTCGTCTTTAGGTTGTTGAGCTAAATAAACCAGGGCGTTTATTGCATATTTGGCTTTTTTGGAGAGCATAGCTGCAAAATTGCGATTTTTATCCTGCAAACAAAATGTTACAGCCGGCTATCTCAAATTATCAATAGCAAAAAAGCCGGCCCGCGGCTGCGGGACGGCCTCATCGTCCATCTGAAAATCACCTAACCTTAACTATTGGAAATGAACGGTATGATTTGTTTCAATGTTCACTTGTTTGAGGTTCATTTACACTTTTTAGGATTCAGCTGCTTATTGCCAGCACAACCAATACTGCAATGACCGTTAAAAAAAATACGATCAGCGCGCTGTCTTTCCTGTCTAATTCCATGCGTTTCATAGGCTTAAAACTTCGTAATCCCGAACTGAAATTGTATTAAGTTTGATTTGTACAATTTTAATGTCGCCCGGTAAGTTTAACAATACAAACTAGTTGGTATTTTTTGGCAGGTTGTGTGTCGTTTACTTTATCAAAAAAACAATTGACTATTTTTAAGCCATGGCAGAAGATAAGTTATCGCTAATAATTGCGGACGACCATACCTTATTTATTGATGGTTTGTGTATGCTGCTGCAAAGCGAACCTGGTATTGAGATTTTAGATATTGCGTCCAATGGGCGCGAATTAATGAGCCTGCTGCACGACCACACGCCCGATATTATCTTATTGGATATTAATATGCCGGGCTATAACGGTTTCGAGGCCCTGAGCCGGATAAAATCGTTCTACCCTAAGATCAAGGTGATCATGCTTTCGACCTATAACGAGGAGCACCTTATTGAAAAGGCAAAAGCCGGTGGTGCAAATGGATATATGGTGAAAAATGCAGACAAAAGCGAGCTGCTAAACGTGATCAAACTGGTTAGCCAGGGACAATCGTGTTTCCCTTATAAACAGCCGGTAAGCAGCCCGGCCTTTGGCGAACAGGACCCGTTTTTAAAACAGTTTCAACTGACAAAACGCGAACTGGAATTGCTGCAGTTAATCAAAGAAAACTATACTAACCAGCAAATGGCGGACAATCTGCATCTAAGCATTTATACTGTTGAGACCCATCGCAAAAACATCATGCAAAAACTCAATTTGAAGAACCCTGTGGAACTGACGAGGTTTATTTTGCAATACAATTTGTAATTGCGAGGCCATAATTGTCCGGGCGATTTTATATCCACAGTATTTTGTCATCCTGAACGCAGTGAAGGATCTTGAAGCGGCATTACCGCCAGAAATCCCGATAGCTATCGGGATCGGATGCATGATGTAGAAGATCCTTCACTGCGTTCAGGATGACAAATGCTATTTTTTAACCGGAACATACACCGAAACCAATGTTCCGCGACCCGGTTGCGAGTCGATCTCGATCTTACCTTTAATAAAATTCACCCGGTTTTGCAGGTTTTTCAGGCCCATTCCACGGTATTTTTCCTTGTCAGACATTTCAAATCCGCTGCCGTTATCTTCAATGGTTAGGCTGATATTGGCTTCGTCCCTTATCAAAGAAATGTCCAGCCGGCTGGCTTTGGCGTGTTTTAATACATTGTTTACGCACTCCTGCAATATCCGGTAGAGTATGGTTTCGATAGTGTCGTCGAAATGAGCTTCAAACCCTTTGCTAAAAAAATTTACTTTAATCGAGTCATTCTCAAAATTCTCGATAAACTGTTTGATCACCAGTGCCAGGCCCGATTCCAACAGGGCCTGCGGCATCATATTATGTGAAATGGTTCTCACTTCTTTAAAACCTTCGTCAACCAAATGGATCGCTTTTTCAAAACGGCCCTTTTGCAGATCGCTGGAAAATGGGATCTCGTTCCCGACGACGGTCAGGTTTATTTTTGCTGCCATCATCAGCTGGCTTACGCTGTCGTGCAGGTCCTGTGCTATACGTTTGCGCTCTTTTTCTTCAGTCTCAATGATGGCGGTGGTGGCTATATTTTGTTGTTTTAACTCGGTACGTTTATAATAGGAGTAAGTGAGCAGCAGGATCAATACCATAACTATGGCTATGCCGCCCACCCAATAATTACGGCGTGTCAACTCCAGTTGCTGCTGCAATACCCGGTTTTCGTTTTGCGTATTCTCATATTTGGTTTGCAGGGCGGCAATATTTTTCGAACCGTTTTCATTGTTCAGCGATGCAGCCAGTTCCCTGTGTCTTTTAAAGTAGCTGGTGGCGTTACGGTAATCACCGGTTTGTTCATAAAGATCGGCCAACTCGTTAAGCGCGCTGCTTTGAAGGTCGGTGTACTTTATTTTTGCTGAAAACTGTAAACATTGCTGCAGGGCATTAAGGGCTTTTGTATATTGTTTCTCTTTTTCGTACAGTATGCCAAGGTTCATGTAATTAATAGCCATGGCCAGTGTGTCATTCAATGACCTTTTGGTTTCGATAGTACTGAGCAATCCAGCCTCTGAGTTGTCTTTTTGTTTCATATTGGCAAAAACATCGCCGATCAGGTCCAGGCTGTAAGATACCGATATGCTGTCCTTTGTTTTTTGGGCGATGTTGAGCGAGTCGCGAATATCCTGCGAGGCCCGGTAGCATTTTAACGCATTTTTATAGTCGCCGGCGTTTTCATACAATTGACCTGCCTCGTCAAATGAATTCATCAATAGCTTGCCGGAGCCCTTTTTTTGACTGACGGCGAGTATTTTACCGTAATAAGCAATTGCCTTTGGGTAATCTTTTTTTTGCGCGTAGATCATCGCCGATTGTTTATAAGCAGTTAAAAGGTCGCCATTGTCTTTTGTTTTCTGGAAGATTTCTGCTGCTTTGTCCGAATACCAGGCAGCGGAATCATAGCTTTTTTTCAGCAGCCATGCCTTGCTGATGTTGGCAAAGAAGCCGGCAGCGGCGTTTTTATTGTTTGATTGAACAGCAAGCGGTAGTCCTGCGGCTGCGGCCCGAAAGGTTTCATCGGCATTCCGCGACGAATAATAGGCGGAAAGTTCGGTAGTTGCTTTTAACCGTTTTTGAGCGGTTGAATTGCCATAGGCGATTTTTTTCAGGCTGTCAACATTTTGGCCTAAACAAGTATTTATCAGCAAAATAAAAAAAAGGGGGAGTAAACTTTTCATACCTGGCGGACTGGCCCGGTTAAAGTTAGCAATTATCTAAATGAAAAGAACCATGCTGTGGCCTGGCGCGGTTTTAGAACCGGCCTTGTCCTCATTTCCCCCTTTTGTTGTCGTGTGCTCCACCTTTTTAAATGACTACACCGGCGTAGGTTTGTAATGGAATCAGGTAGAAAAAATATTTATCATGGCACAGATCAATGCTTATGTCGGTTTTAATGGTGATTGCCGAAAAGCCATGGAATTTTACAGGGAAGTGATCGGCGGAGAATTGTCCACTCAAACAATGAGCGAGTCGCCAATGGCCGAACAATGTCCCGCCGGTATGAAAAACAGCATTGTGCATTCCGCTTTAATAAAAGGGCCGCTGGAGCTTATGGGCACGGATATGGTTGGCCCGGATGGATATATCAGGGGTAATAACATCGCTTTATGCCTTAATTGCGACAGCGAGGAAGAAATAAATACTTTTCATATTAAATTAACTGCCGGCGGAAAGATATTGCAGCCGCTCGGTCGGTCGTTTTGGGGCGATTTGTTCAGCTGCTTTACCGATAAGTTTGGGATCACCTGGATGTTGAATTATCATGAAGAGCAATAAAAATTAGCTGTTGCATAAAAGGTCATATAATTCCATCTTTATGGGCACAACAAAAATGAGATGAGACGGATCATTACATCAAACCTGGTTTCGCTGGACGGTTACCTGGCCGGGCCAGGCGGCGGTTTAAGCTGGCACACCGTTAACGACGAATTTTTCCGGTATGCGGAAGATATGCTCAATTCCGCCGGTATGCTTTTATTCGGCCGCGTCACCTACGATTTGATAGCATCCTACTGGCCGTTGGAAATGAATATAAAAAATGATCCTGAAATTGCCGGAAAAATGAACAGCCTGCCTAAAATTGTCTTTTCCAAAACGCTCAAAAAGGCGGATTGGGAGAACACTACTCTTTTTAACGGCGACGTGGAAAAAAATATCATGCAACTGAAAGAGCAGCCCGGGAAAGATATTGTAATTTAGGCAGCGGCACAATCGTTTCGGCGCTTACACAGGCCGACCTGATCGACGAGCACCGGTTTATTATCAACCCGGTTATTTTAGGGCGCGGCGTTTACCAGTTTACCGGCAATATCGACAGAAAAAAGATGGAGCTGATGGATGTAAAACGCTTCAGCACGGGCGTAGTTGTGCTTTGTTATCAACCGATTAAATAAAATTAAAAAACCAACACAATGAAAAAGATTAACATTATTTACTGGATAGCAACGGGCCTGCTATTGGCCTTAATGCTTTTCTCGGCGGCCGGAACCTTCTTCATCCACGACCCCAAAAGCATAGAAAAGATGGCTCCATTAGGTTACCCAGCGTATGTTATGCAAATGCTTGCCGTGGCTAAAATATTGGGGATAATCGCCATACTGATGCCAGGATTTCCAAGGATAAAGGAATGGGCTTATGCGGGATTTACATTTGACCTGCTCGGCGCAACTATTTCGATGATCGTTACAGGTTTCGCTGTGGCCGATTGGGCGCCGATGTTCATCTTTCTTGCAATTTTGGCGGTTTCCTATATCTATTTCCACAAACGACTTAAACTAAAAGCCGGCGTCACGACTGACAGCGCGGTATAACTTGTATGACGGAATTAACTAAAACGCCCGGGAAACCCGGGCGTTTTCGCAAATTGGTTTGGGGCGCTCTTATCGGCGAGGAACGGGACTATACAACGGGAAGTATCCGGTTAGCGGTTATTTTGCTGGCCATCCCCATGATCCTGGAAATGTGCGGCGAATCGGTTTTTGCCGTTGTTGATATGTTTTTTGTGGGTAAGCTGGGAAAAGAAGCGCTTGCGACCGTTCTGCTTACAGAGTCTGTGCTGAGCATCATTTATTCAATCGCTATGGGCATGAGTATGGCGGCGACCGCGTTGGTTGCACGCCGGGTTGGCGAAAAAAATTATGGGGAAGCGGCACATGCCGGTATGCAGGTAATTTTGCTTGCCGTCGTTCTTTCTGTTATCCTGGCCGTTGCCGGCGTTTCTTTTGCCGAATCTATTTTACGCGCGATGGGCGCCACGCCCCGCATGATAGCGGAGAATATCCAATACACAAAAATTATGTACGGCGGCAACATCGTGATCATGCTGTTGTTTTTGGTCAACGGCATATTTCGGGGCGCGGGGGATGCTGCTATCGCCATGCACAGTCTTTTAATAAGTAATGTGTTCAACATTATTCTTTGCCCCCTTTTGATTTACGGCTTCGGGCCGGTCCCGGGTTTAGGAATAAAAGGCGCGGCAATTGCAACCACTATCGGGCGTGGCATAGGTGTTTTATACCAGATGTACCGTTTGTTTTTTCGCCAGGGGCTGCTCCACTTTTACGCCGCACAACTAAATCCGCATGCTGAACTGCTTTGGCAAACTATAAAGGTTGGCAGCACGGGCGCCGTACAATTTTTGGTTACCTCGGGCAGTTGGATGTTTTTGGCAAAGCTGATGAGCGGCTTTGGCGTTGCGCCTATGGCAGGTTACCAGGTAGCTATACGGCTGCTTATATTCTTTTTGCTGCCTGCTTGGGGCATGTCCAACGCTGCTGCTACGCTGGTAGGCCAAAACCTGGGCGCCGGGCAGCCTGAACGCGCGGAAAAAAGTGTCTGGATCACGGCCGGTTATGTTACCGCTTTTATGTTGTTTGTTACGCTGATTTGTTATCTTTTTGGAGACCCCATTGTGAGTGCAGTAAATAAAGATGTACAGGTACGCCAGTATGCTACACAAACTCTGCGCATTGTCAGCCTCGGTTACATCTTTTTTGGCGTTGAAATGGTGATGCTGAATGCTTTTAATGGCGCCGGGGATACGCGTACACCGACGGCCGTTTATTTTGTAGGTTATTGGATATTTCAGATACCCCTGGCCTGGTGGCTAAGCCAACATTACATCAGGGAGCCTAAAGGGGTGTTTTTTGCCATCGTTATTTCGCAATTTGTTACCACAGTTTTAGCTTATTATTTATTTAAGCGTGGCGGATGGAAGAAAGTGAAAGTGTAAAGAAGTCCGAAAGTCCGAAAGGTC
>Ga0302191_10001318_pt1 | contig 15801 bp, 18 predicted proteins | sample II_Bog_E3_1_FD_198775 | JGI IMG/M metagenome (GOLD analysis project Ga0302191, IMG submission 198775) | Peat permafrost microbial communities from Stordalen Mire near Abisko, Sweden - II_Bog_E3_1 | ecosystem: Environmental > Terrestrial > Soil > Wetlands > Peat | place: Sweden: Abisko...
ACCAAAGCGCCCGCGAAGTCCCTTTTTTAAGCCATACCAGCCGGCTACAGGGTTATTTTCCGAGCGCCCCCATGCTTCCACGGTACCTTCTTTTGCAGGCTTTTGTTCGTCTGCACTGCCAAGCTCCATCCAGTCGCCGTGCTTTTTTAGCATTTCGTGCAAGTCGGAAAGGCAGCGGTAATCATAGTGCAATATCGTTTTGCCTACCGTGCATACCAGTAGTTCCCTGCCATCTTTTACATCAAAATGCATGGTGTATTCCGAAGTTAAAGGCGGCGTTTTCAGCGCGGTCGGATTTTCTTTTGTCCCGATGTCGTTTTTCATATTATAAATAAATTAGTCTTTAAAAAGGGGCTGTGATGAGCCCACCAGGCTTAATTTCTCTGAAGCCGGCGGTGTTTCCGGCAGGCTTGCTTTAAGCTGCTGTTGAAACGTTTGGAAAGAAACCAGGTCAAAAAGAACCTTTTCGCATTCATCTTTTTCGAAGAAAGCCGTATGGGTAAACGTTTTACCGTCGGCGCCGAGGCAAACATGGTAAAATAAGCCGGGGCTGCCCAGTTCCCTCAGATCGGACATTACCTGCTGAATATTGCCGGCATTTTGTCCCGCATACCCGGGTTGTGTAGTGTAGGTTACTCTTACTATTTTCATAATTTTTTATTTAGACGATTTGGCTGTTAAAAATGATAGGTTATTCGGACGATTTCTCTAAATATTTTTCCATCAGGCGCCGGTTATATTCCAGGTGGTGTAGCTGCAATTCAGATGCATTCGATTGAAATGGGTCGATTTCGCGGAGAATCTTAGTCCTAAGATTTAACAACTGCTTTTTCGAGCGCTGATCAGCCTGTTTTACCAGGTCAATTTTCATGAGTTCCCGCTGTGTATCTTGTTTTGGGTTGAAGACGCCATTGAGTTCCGAGCATTGATGGCAAACGCCCTGTTTATTAATTAATGCGCACCTGCCGTCGAAGATATTGATCATTTTTGTACGGGCGGCGTTGAGGTAATATTTTACCATTGCTTCGGTAATGTCTAAGATAGCCGCTATTTCGGCCAGTTTAAATTCGTAAACATCTTTCAAAAAAATGCAGAGCTGCTGTTCAAGCGGGAGTGTCTTTGCAATGCAGGTAAAGCAAAAAGCGATATGCTCTTTTGCCTCAAACTGGCCATGCGGCGATGTTGCATTTATATGCATCGCCTTTTCAAAAAAATCATTGTCGGTCAATGCGGATGCCCTGGCAATATCGGTCACATTATCAGGCCAGCGTTTTTTCGCCCGCAAATTGTCTTTTGCCAGGTTGGTTGCAATTGCAAAGAGCCATGTTTTGAGGCCGGACGCCCCCTTAAATGTGGCGATATTTTCAGCGGCTTTTAGGTAGGTGTCCTGCAGGATATCCTCGGCATCGGCCACACTCGCAGTCATGCGTAAAAGGTACGATTTTAGCTTTCCGGCATTTGCTTTAAACTCGTTGTTCAAATCAATGATCGTCATATTTGTTTGGTTTTCAAATCGCCGGATGGCCGTTTAAACTTACACATTTTAAACGGAGCAGTTTGGATTTTGAGAACAATCAGAAAAAATTAGCGGAAATAGTTCCCCGAACCTGAACATATTTTCACACTTAATCATTGATTATATTCTTGATTATTAGTTAAAGCGGGATTGGCATCGGGTTTGAATAATATCGGCTATAATATTCACTTTAATTGTTTTAACATGAACGAAGGTCACCACTCACTAGCTGCCGTTGGTCAAAATATCCGTACGCTGCGCTTAAAATACGGTTGGAGCCTGCGGGATGCGGCCCGCCGGCTGGATATTTCTACTTCTGCCTTATCAAAAATTGAAACAGGGGTAACCGATGTTAACCTGTCGCGCCTCGAACAAATTGCAACTGTTTTTGGTGTCAATTTAGTCCAGTTGTGGGAGCTGAATTTTGAGGACGCGGCAGCGCGGGAAACGAATTTAAGCATAGCCAGGAAGAAAGTTTCTGAACTGGAATTGGAGATCGCGACATTTCAGCGCAAGGTAATCCTGCTTTACGAAAAATTACGCCAGCAACCTTCTAACCTTCAGGCGGCGCATAGCTAATTTTGAATAGTTCGAAAGTCAGCAAAGTCGGTCCCAACAGAATGTCGGGAGGAAAGAAGCTGCAACTGATGTTCGGCAAAAATAGCTTATGTTATACGGAATATTTGAATAAGCTGGGAGAAAGGGGCCGACTTAGGTCGAAATTCCCGCCCGATGAAATTTAAGAAATTTTCGGCTGTTTGTCGGCGCCAGTTTTATTGTCGCGTTGTTGCGTGCTAATCCAATTACTGCGATAGTTCAAGCATTAAATTGCCTTAAATGGTGATCGATATGTTTATAATCTAATTGCCCGATTTGCTCCTTTGTCATTTTTCCGAAAAAAGGGTGTACAAAATTTGGGTTCGAAAATTGGGCATTCTTTTCGATCAAGTCTATCCATTTTGCTTTTTCGGCTGCGATAACGCCATTGGTTTCGTTCACCCTTAGTTCAGGGGCTGTGGGTGTACTGCGTTTCAGTGGCCCGTCACCTCTCAAAAGCCATTTTAGCACCATTTGTCCGACCAAACGACCGGGAAAGGAGCGTTTGCATTTTAACTCGCCCGAGATCATTTCTTCCCAAAGCCGGCAATGTTTAATCAATTGGGCAACATCCATTTTGCCCCATTGTGCCCGGCTGTTTTCATCAAGCTTATGTATCCGGGCAATTAATTCGTCCCTGGTTGGTTTATCAAATACGGTTTTCATATTTTGGAGTTCAAATCGGACGCTAAGTTCTTAAAAATCTCAACATTTGCCGATGAATGTTTTCAAGGACTGTCCGCGACGCGGTGTGCTATCCTGTCCTCTTCCTGTAATTCAGTATCGCCCAGGTATTAAAAAATATGGCAAAGCCGATGATCGCAAATATATGCACACGTATATCCGCGAGTCCGCTGCCTTTCAGCATCACCATACGCATTACCTCGATAAAATAGGATACGGGGTTAAATTTGGTGACCCATTGTGCCCAGGCGGGCATACTTTCAATAGGTGTGTACAGGCCGCTCATCAGGTTAAAGATCATCGTAACAAAAAAGGATACCAGCATGGATTGCTGCTGCGTTTGGGCATAGGTAGAGAGCAATAAACCCAGCCCCAGCACCGCTACAAGGTAAATGGACGCAAATACATAAATGGTAAAATAACTTCCTAACGGAACAATGCCGTAAACCAAACGCGCCACGATGAACCCGATGGTGAGCACACCGAGTGCCATCATCCAAAAAGGGATAAGTTTGCCCAGGATAAACTGGTATTTTTTTATAGGGCTCACGTTGATCTGCTCGATAGTGCCCATTTCTTTTTCCCTGACAATATTGTTAGCTGCAAAAGATGAACCGATCATGGTAACCAGCATCACAAGGATACCCGGCACCATAAATACCCTGTAATTCATATTGGGGTTATACCAATCAGACGAGGTTACATCAATAGTGGGCTGCGGATTTAGTTTTGGGTTTTGTATCCACTGCATGCGTACGTCCTGGTTATAGTCCTGGATGATCTGTTGGATATATGCGCCCCCAAGACCGGCTTTTACGCCGTTAATCGCATCTACCGCGATAAACAGCGTCGACTGATTGTCCTTCACAAGGTCGCGTTCAAAATGCGTGGGTATTTCAAGGATCAGGTCGGTTTTGTCAAGCTCGATCGCTTTTAAACCTTGATTAAACGAAGGACTGTAATCTTTCAGCCTGAAATAGCCTGATGAAACGATTTTGTTAACCAGTTGGCGGGAATATTCGCTATGATCATGGTCGACTACACCGAGGTTGATGTTTTTGATCTCATAATCAGCAGCCAGCGGCAGTATCAGCAACTGTACTATCGGCATGATAAAAAGAATCCTGATGATACCCGGATCGCGGAATATCTGCTTCAGTTCTTTCTGCAATAAAAATTTCAACATCCTCATGCCAGCCTGATTTTGAATTTATAAATACTGATACCGAGCAAAATGGCGGTCATCCCCATCAAAATGAGTGTTTCCGGCCAAACTGCACCAAATCCCAACCCTTTTATCATCACATCTTTTACAATGATGTAAAACCATTTTGAGGGCACTACATTAGAAATGATCTGCAAGGGGATCGGCATGTTTTCTATCGGGAACAAAAAGCCGCTAAATAAAAGTGTTGGCAAAAACAAGCTCATCATTGAGGTGAACATAGCCGTTTGCTGCGTCTTGGCACTGTTGGAGATCAATATCCCGAGCGAAAGAGAGGTAATGGTAAATAAAGTACTTTCAGCCATCAGCAGCCACAAGCTGCCAACAATAGGTACGCCAAGCACAAAGACGCTTAGTAACAATATGGTAATAATATTGACAAGCGAAACAAACAAATAAGGCACAGCCTTAGCAATGATGATCCGGAACGGTTTGAGCGGCGAAACGAGGATCACCTCCATGGTTCCCATTTCTTTTTCCTTTACAATGGCGATAGAGGTCATCATTGTACAAACCAGCATCAGCACCAGCGCCATAACGCCCGGCACAAAACTGTAAGCGCCTTTTAATTCGGGGTTGTACAGCATGCGCACCTGCGCCTTGATGGTATAAGGCAGCTGCTGATTTTGGTTCAGCGACTGCTGATAATCATTGATGATCGACTGGGCATAATTAGTTAATGTGTTGGCGGTATTTGGGTCAGATGCATCGGCTATCAGCTGAATTTGCGAGCTGTTTGTATGCAATAGATCGTACTGAAAATTTTGGGGGAACACAATCGCCATCCTGATCTTGCCCTGCCGGAAAGTAGCACCAATATCCTTGTACGAGCTGACGTTTTTAACCAGGTTAAAATAACGGCTTGCGGCTATTTCATCTGAAATGGCTAACGTAGCTACATCCCGCGACTGGTCGAAAATGGCGATGTTTGAGTTTTTTACCTCGTTGGTGAGCGCAAAGCCATATAGAATGATCTGCACGACGGGCATCCAAATCAAAATGAACAGCGTACGCCGGTCCCTCCAGATATGGAGCCATTCTTTTTTTACAAAAATTAAAAATTGCTTCATCGGTTTACATTACCCTTTTTTAACCACGAAGTGCACAAAGGCCACTAAGTGTCACAGCGTTTTTTATTTCTTTCTTTATTTTTTTATCAACATACTGGCTTTGTGGTCTTTGTGCCTGCTTTGTGTCCTTTGTGGTTAAAACTTCGCCGCCATAGCTTTAATCTCCACTGCGCACCGCCTTCCTCGCTAATTGCAAAAACACTTCGTCCATTGATGCCGCGGAGAAATCCTTCATCAAATTTGCCGGCGTATCCAGCGCATCAATTCTTCCGTCGACCATTATCGAAACCCGGTTACAATACTCAGCCTCATCCATATAATGCGTGGTAACGAATATGGTTATGCCCCTGGCCGATGCTTCATAAAGCAATCCCCAAAACTCACGTCGCGTTACCGGGTCAACGCCGCCGGTTGGTTCATCTAAAAAAACAATCGCGGGGTCATGTACTATGGCGATGGAAAATGCCAGTTTTTGTTTCCAGCCGAGTGGTAAAGCCCTCACCAGTGTTTTTTCTTGTCCTTCGAGGTGAAGTTGCTTGATCAACGTGGCCGTTTTTTCTTTAATCCGGTCATCGCTCAGGCCATATATCCCGCCGTAAAACCGGATGTTTTCGGTAATGGTGAGGTCCTCGTAAAGCGAGAACTTCTGGCTCATGTAGCCGATATTCTTTTTTATCTGTTCGTTTTGCCGATAAACATCAAAGCCCGCAACGGTTGCCTGGCCTGAAGTTGGCAGCAACAAACCGCACAGCATACGCATGGCGGTGGTTTTGCCTGCCCCGTTTGCCCCAAGGAAACCAAATATCTCGCCCTTCTCCACATCGAAAGTGATCTTGCTTACAGCGACAAAATCACCAAAACGTTTGGTCAGCTCATGGGCGGTAATTACTTTTTCCTTTGCCATTTCAGTTGTTCATTAATGCCATAAAGCAGTCTTCGATGTTCGGTTCAATGGGTTTGATCTCGACATTCGCATAGTCGCCTTTCTTTGCAATATCCTCCAGTGTTTTCCTGCGGTTTTCCTGGGTTTTAAATACCACGTGATGGTACTGGCCAAACGGGTAGCAGCTTTCGACCGATGGATCGGCGTTGATCGCATTCATCAGTTTGTACATCTCATCAGCCCGGATCGCCCACAGCGGCTTTTTAAACTGGCTGATTATAGCTTTCGGGGTGTCCACCGAAAGCAGTTCTCCTTTTTGTATTAGCGCCACGCGGTCGCACAAGCTGGCTTCGTCCATATAAGCGGTTGACACCAAAATAGTGATGTCCTGTAACTTCAACCGGTGCAGCATTTCCCAAAATTCCTTGCGCGAAACGGCATCCACACCGGTGGTTGGTTCATCCAAAAACAAAACGGATGGTTTGTGTATCAGCGCACAGCAAAGGGCCAGTTTCTGTTTCATACCACCTGACAATGCCCCGGCTTTTCGATCTTTAAAAGGCTCTATTTGCTGGTAGATGTCCTTTATCAGGTCGTAGTTTTCTTCGATAGAAGTATTAAATATAGTCGCAAAAAACTCCAGGTTTTCCTGAACAGATAAGTCCTGGTATAAGGAAAACCTGCCGGGCATGTAGCCGATGCGGTTGCGGATCTGTATATAGTCTGTCACCACGTCAAACCCATCGACGGTCGCTTTGCCGCTTTCGGCAAGCAATAGGGTAGTTAGAATGCGGAACAACGATGTTTTTCCTGCCCCATCCGGCCCGATAATGCCAAATATCTCGCCACGGTCAACGGTAAAGGAAATCCCTTTCAGCGCCTCAACCACCGTTTTTTTGGTGCGATAATTCTGGACGATATTTTCGACGACGACCGGCTTCATGGTTCTTAAAACTTTACTTCGCCGTACATGCCGATCTTCAGGTAGCCGTCGTTCTTTACATGAATTTTAACTGCATAAACCAGGTTGGCGCGTTCGTCCTTCGTTTGGATCGTCTTGGGCGTAAATTCAGCTTTATCCGATATGAAAGTAATCACCCCCGGATAGGTGCGGTAGGTGGACGCGGTGTTATCCACCAAAACCTTTACATTTTGCCCCAGTTTTACCTGTGCCAGTTGCGTACCGGTGATATAAACCCTAAGGGTGATGATCGATACATCGGCAATTTTATACAAAGCCTTCCCAACGGCTGTTTCTTCGCCGGCCATAGCGTATTTGGTCAATACAGTACCACTAATCGGGTTTTTAATATTGGCTCGTTTCAGTTGATCATTAATTTCAGCTACTGACTTGCGCAATGGTTTGTACTCACTTAGTACAGTATTGTTTTGTGTCCCTGTATTGGTTTCGGTTACCTTTATTTGCTGCTCATTTGCTACAATTTGCTTTTGAAGTACCGCTATTGCGGTATTGATATCGTCCAGCTGTTTTGTGGTTGCAGCATCAGCCTTTATCAGTCGCTCGGTTCTTTCCTTTTCGATAAAATCGTCGCTCAACTGGGCCTTTTGCGCAGCTATCTGGTCCTTCAATTCCTGTACTGCCGGCCTAACATCAGTAGTTTTCTGGCTCAGTGCACCAATAGTTGCTTCCAGTTGCGCTTTTTGCAACTCGAGCGGGATGGAGTCGATCTCGCCCACAACGCTATCCTTTTTCAGTATCGAACCTTCGTCCAGGTTTAACGACATGATCTTGCCGGGCACTTCCGAAGAGACGATCACTTCATCCGCCTCAAAAGTTCCCTCGGCATCCGAAACATTATTGTTGGAGCTGCATCCGGCCAGCAGGGCAGGCAGCAGGGCTAAGTATAGTAAGATCCGGGTTTTCATCTATTTTTTATATGGCTTTTTTGATTATTGGATTTTTATATTGCCGACGGTGTTTTGGTAACTGTACTGGTCCTGCAGTAATTGCATTTCGTGTAAAATGAGGTTTTGCCGCGCCTGGTCTTCGGCATTGACCTGGGTAATGTAATCATGAGCGCTCAATACACCATTCTCCAGTTGGGCACTTGCCGCTTTTTTAACCGATTCGCGCATGGCGATGATCTGGTCGTCGGTTTTCATCAGTTGCTGGTATTTTGTTATATCGGCGTTTTGCTGTTTTTGCGTTAGGTTGGTATTGAACAGAAAGGTCTCCTTTTGAATATCAAGTGTTTGCTTGCCGATATCTAAAATGCGGCGCTGGTTTTTCAGTGTATAAAGGCTCGCAAAGTTCCAGCTAAGTTTCAGCCCTCCAATATAATACCATTGAAAATTGTTACTCAATGGGTCAAGGCCCGGCCGGGCATAGCCGCCCTGTACAAAAAGGCCAAGCTTTGGCAGTAACTGCGATTTTAAAAGATCATTCTGTAAATCGTAAGTCTTTTTTTGGTATTCATAGGATAAAAGCTCCGGCCTGCTGATACTATCAGTCATCATGGGTGCAGCAGGTTTTTCGATAATGGTATCGTCGTCAACAGGGCGGCTAATAAATACACTCAGCATATCTAAATAAGCCTTTTTTGATGCAAGCAGCTCAATTCTCGACTGATCGGTCTGAAGTAACTGGGCTTGCAACTCGTCAACACTGCTGCGGAATGCGGTGCCATTGGCAACCAGGGCTTTTGTTTTATCTATCCCATTTTTTACATCCAGTTTTAGCAGGTCGTTTTGCTTCAATTGTTCATCGATCAAAAGTGCGCCAAAAAACAATTGGTTTACGCGATCATACAAAGCGTATAATTCCACTTCCAGGCTTTGCTGCTGGATCACCTCGTTTGCCTCGGCGGTTTGTTTTTGATTTTTGATAACCCCGCCATCGTAAATTACCTGGTCAACCTCGCCGTCAATTTTATACTGATCTTTACTATATTGCGGTAAAGTGAAACCTTTGATCGGAATTGTAAAAGGGAATGTAGTCACAGCGGACTGGTAAGTGGCCTGCCCATTAACGGAGAATGCCGGCAAATACCCCTTGGAAGCATTCGAAACCGTATAGTCTTTTGTTTTTGTGATCAGATCGCGTTGTTTGATGAGCGGGTAGTTTTTTCGCGCCAGCTGATAGCACTCCTGAATAGTCAAGGCCGATTGCGCTTTGACAAAGGGTAGGTAAGCGCTTGCCGCTATCAACAGAATCAGGTATTTAAACCATTTTTTATTGTTTGCGTGGTGCATGGGCATATTTTATTGCTTGGTTAAACTCGTTATTGATTAATGATCAGCGTGAGCCACATTGGGATCAGTTTTTTACGTTCTTCTACTATCGCCCGGAACTCCGTCTCGTCCAATGCGCCTGATTTCAACAGCAGCGGCCTGGGCAGGAAGGTAAAGATGATCATGCCGATCATGTTCATGATAACATTTACGGGGTGGAACTTTATTTTACCCGCCATTTTTAGCGCGGCCAGCTGTTTTATAAAGTGTGAATTCAGAAACATTTTGCCATTGTCCGTCATGACCGGCAGTCGTTTTGCACCCGACATCAGGTCGTTCACAATAAACAGCGGAAAATCCGGGTTTGCAGTAAGCAGGTCGAGGTACTGATCAACGATGCTTTCAATTTTTTCGGTAATAGTGGTTGTTTCATCGTAAATGATCGGCCGAAGCTTTTCAAACAGCTTTTGAATAGTTTCGGACATGATCAGTTCAAACAGCTTTTCCTTGCTGCGGAAATAATAGTTCACCAGCGCCAGGTTGATATTCGCCTCGGCAGCAATGTCGCGCACTGTGCTTGCCGCATAGCCTTTCCGGGTGAACACAACTCTTGCCGCTTCTTTAAGCTTTTCCTCGGTCGAGATATCGATCTTGTCTTTGGTCATCTTGTTTAATACCGATACAAAGGTGAATTAAACAATTGACTTAAACAAATGTTTAAAACAAAAAATTAAATTGAATTTACAGGATATTGTAAATTTTAAACCCGGCAAGGATCATGATAATGCCAAGCAGGGTAAACACGATTATCCCAATTAACTTGCTGTACCAGGTAGCGCCGGGTATGTTTTTACTTTTTGCCATTGCTTTAATAATTATGTTGACTCAAAATTAACGCAACACCCGCAGCCCGCCCGTGATGCAAATCAGGTCAGAAATTGATATTACTCACATAATGAGAGATATGGTTTAATCCCGCTTCGGGGTGATGCTTTGTGCGAAAATTCTGCAAACCGTTCGAAATATGATGAAAATCACTTTTATGGGTGACGGTTGTCACTTGTGCAAACATCGCGTTTGATGATTTTTGATGACTATGGGCTAACTATGCCCTATCACGTTTGAAACCAATTTATGAGTAAATCAGAGATCATATTTCTGCAGGGGCCGCATTCGCGGTTGAAGGAGTTAAAGTTTACGTTTCAAACCATGGTGGAGTTTATCAGGGGTTTCAGGGCATTTCACTTTATTGGTCCTTGCATTACGGTATTTGGTTCTGCGAGGTTTAAGGAAGATCACCCTTATTACAAGCTTACCCGCGATGCATCTGCTGAATTTGCCAAATTGGGATTTACGATATTAACCGGCGGCGGTCCCGGGCTTATGGAAGCCGCCAACCGGGGCGCCAAAGATGTGGGCGGCCGATCCGTAGGGTGCAATATTGTACTGCCCATTGAACAAAAGCCGAATGATTTTTTGGATAAATGGATATATGTAAAGCATTTTTTTCTGCGTAAAATATTGCTGGTCAAGTACTCATTTGGTTTTGTGGTGATGCCGGGCGGCTTTGGCACGCTGGACGAATATTTTGAGGCGCTTACCCTGATCCAAACCCACAAGATCGAAAATTTCCCGATCATCATTTTCAGTAAGGAATATCACAGCGAACTGGTCAAACATATCTCGAATCTCAAACGTAACGGCACGATCGGTGAAAATGACGACTCCCTGTTTCTTGTAACGGACGATATTAATGAAGCAAAAGCATTGATAATAGAAAAGAGCATAAAAAAATATAACCTGAAGCCCAAAGCCGAAGTAAGGCCATTCAAATGGTTATTTGAACATGAATGATCAATTGCAAAAACAAATCAGCGAAGCATCAATGACAGGAAGCGATCTATTAAAAACAGTTGTTGAAAACGTGGTCGATGGCATTATTATTACTGACAACCGCGGTATTATATTGATGGCAAACCCATCGGCGTGTACGCTATTTGGATATCATAATGATGAACTGCCGGGAAAAAACATCAGTTTGCTGATGAATCATGATGATGCCCGAAATCATGACCAATACATCCGGAGTTATGAGGAAACCGGCCATGCCAGGATCATTGGAACTGGTAGGGAAGTGGCGGCGAAGAAAAGAGATGGGACGATCTTTCCAGCGAGGCTGGCTGTCAGCGAAACGAAATACTTCGATAAAACTTTGTACACAGGCGTAGTGCACGACCTGACCCGGGAGAAGCAAGCAGAACGGGAACAGCAGTTGTACACCGCAAAACTGGAAACAATGGTTGAGGAGCGCACAGAAGAGCTTAAAAACATGGTGAAGAGCCTGGAAGCGGCGCGTGATGAGGTCGCGTCGTCACTTTTAAAAGAAAAGCAATTAAACAGTTTAAAAACACAATTTGTAACCGTCGCTTCACACCAGTTCCGCACGCCATTGAGCAGCATCCAACTCTCCACATCGCTGATCGAACGATACTATGACCGGCTCGAAAAAGAAAAAGTATTTGCACATCTCGCCAAAATAAAAACAGGTGTAAATTATCTCACAAGCATTTTGAATGATTTTCTGTCTGTCGAAAGGATCGAATCCGGCACTTTGGCAGCACATTTAAAAGAGTTCGATTTGAAAGCCTTAATTGACCCGATCGTGCTTGAAATGAGCACGCAAACCAAACCGGGACAGCGGATCAGTTATGAACATTACGGCGCTACTACCTGCGTAAAATTGGATGACAACTTGCTGCGGCATTGCTTATATAACCTGCTCTCTAACGCTATAAAGTATTCGAACGAGAACACATTGATAAAACTTATAACGTCGATTGATGAAAAAGAATGCCTGATTGAAGTGCATGATACCGGGATGGGCATTCCCCGGCCAGACCAGGCTAATTTGTTTAAGCCTTTTTTTAGGGCCGGCAATATTGGCGAGATACAGGGAACCGGGCTTGGGCTGAATATTGTTAAAAGTTATACTGAGCTGATGCATGGGAGTATCGATTTTGAAAGCAGTGACAAGGGCTCGGTATTTCGCCTTCATTTCCCTATGGATCTTACTATTTGCGATTAGCCTGCAGACGTGAACTCGTGTGACGAATGTCACACAAATAACTGATAACAGTCATGGTTTTGAGTTATACTTTGTATAGAATTTTACCGTGTAAAAATTAAACACTTACTGCCATGTCAACTTTAGTAAAATCAAATCGTTTTCCATCATTAGGAACAATGATGAACGATTTCTGGAACACCGACAAGTTTTTTAACACCCCATTTTTTAATGGCGAAACTTTGCCCGCAGTTAACATCCGCGAAACAAAAAACAATTTCGAGTTGGAGGTTGCTGCACCGGGCTACAAGAAGGAAGACTTCAGGATTTCTGTTGAAAATGGAATGTTGACCATCAGCGCCGAAACCAGTAAGGAAACGAATGAAGAAAATGAAAATTACACCCGAAAAGAATTTTCATGCGCTTCGTTCACCCGCACTTTTACTTTGCCTGAAAATGTTAAAGAAGAAGACATTGATGCAAAATACAAGGACGGCCTGTTGTTGATGGAGCTGAAAAAATCGGGAAAGCCAGCCGTTGCTAAAAAAGAGGTAAAAGTTAATTGATTTTTAACCCCGAATATCCCGGCAACACTTGCCGGGATATTTCATTAAGTTTTGACCATGCAAACATCAAACTCCATATCAAGCCGATCATTAAAATATTATGCGATAGCCAGGCACTGGATGTCCGACCTGGAATTTTTCAGGATAGAAACCGCTTTCCTGCATCGGCTGATGGACGATTATTTTGTGCGATTGGCCGCAGGCAGTCATGTGAAAGAATTGATCGCATCGGGGAAAAAGTTGCTTGAATTAGAGAAGGATGAAACCCAACTGAACAAAATGCTTGATGAGCAACTAACGCATTTGGAGTTAATGGCCGAAGATGTAATACCTGAAGATGCCGAAGGCGTAGAGGGCAAACAGCTGCAACTTGAAAAAATGGTTAATACACTGGCTAATGAATACCGGCTTGTAAAAAAAGAAATGTTTGGGCTGGTTGAAGGCCTGTTGCACGAAACAAGAGAATATAAATAATCAAACCAATAACATACAATGTAAGGCGCCCGCAGAGGGCGCTTTTTTATTTAAAAAGGTATGGATTAATGTTTTCAATCAATGTATTAAATGACCACGATCATTAATAACAGGCCCCCCGCCACGGAATTTTGTAATAGTTAATGGTGATGTTATGAAAACTGCAGAAAGACTGAAGAGCAATTTGAGCCGGTGGAAAAATACGTGTGTTTTTTTTGCCGCCGGGATGAGTTTGGTATACCTGTGTAGCTATTCCATGCCCAATCCGCCGGTGTCTGAAATAAAATTCGTGCCAAATTACCAGGCAGACAGCGCTGTTTCCGCTGAAATAAGGGCGCAATTGACTGATGTTAAAGGTCAGGCTGCTTTGTATTTTCCTAAATCGGTTGCCCGGTTTTATGGCCAGAGTGGCTTCCGCCCAGCCTGGGTAAACAAACTCGAAAACCCTAAACAAACATGGGAAGCGATGTTGATGCTGGATTGTGTGCTTCAGTTTGGCCTATCGCATGATGATTATCATCCTAAAGAGCTTTCTTACGATCTTTTGCATAACATCCTTGAAAAACCAGGTCAGGTAAGCGCCGCTGACAAAGCAAAATATGATATCCTGCTCACTGATGCCCTGGTTACTTTTATGAACCATTTGCATTACGGGAAGTTGAATCCCGATTTTCCCGCTGCCAAAACTGACCAGGGTATTCCGGCCGGGTTCAATGCGGATGAAGCTCTGGCGCGTGCCATCAATCAAAATGACTTTATGAAAGCCATTCTCGACGTTCAGCCTAAAGCAAAGGCTTATGCTGAACTGCAATATCATATGCATTTGCTTGAAGGCGTTTACCAGGGCGATTGCTATGACATTCCGGAAGCAACGGTAAGAAAAATGGCCATTAATATGGAGCGCCTGCGTTGGGCTGCTATTACTGACAGCAGTTACATACAGGTAAATATACCCTCCTTTAACCTGGAATATCATCTGCCCGATACCACTTACGAATTTAAAACTGTAGTTGGAAAGCCGGCGTGGCCCACACCCACCTTGAACAGCGCCATTACTTATTTTACTACGACGCCTGAATGGAAAGTTCCTCAAAAGATTTTTATAAAAGAATTACTTCCCAAGGCCCTGGAAAATTCAGCATTTTTTGAAAACAACCAATATACGCTTTACGATAACCAGGGGAACTATATTGAGGCTAACGCCAATGCGCTTGCCATGGTAAAGCAAAACCCCGGCAACTACAAATTACGACAGTCTTCAGGTTGTGATAATTCGCTTGGTTTGATCGTTTTCCGTTTTCCGAATATTTTTGATATTTACCTGCACGATACGCCTGAGCAAAACTTGTTTAAGGCGGACGAGCGGGATTTCAGCCATGGCTGTATCCGGGTGGAGCAGGCGGAAAAACTGGCGGACCTGATACTACGGCAGGACAGCGCTAATAATTTAATCGGAACGGTACATAAAGCAATCAAAGGTTATAAAACGAAAAACTTTATGCTGAAAACGCCTGTTCCAATAAAAGTAACTTACCTCACCTGCGAAATGCAAAAAGGGAATTTAGTTACTTATAAAGACATTTACGACCTGGACAAGCGACTGGAAATGGCTTTATATAATGTGACTAATCCGATAGTGTTGAATTAATACGAGCCGAACCAAAACTTTTCTATTCGTACTGTCTTATACTGACATGAAACTACCCGCTGAAATGGACGCCATGGTGCTTGAGCAGGCGAGGCATCCCCTGGTTTTAAAAAAACTCGAGGTGCCGAAACCAGGCCCCGGCCAGGTGCTGATAAGGGTGATTGCCTGCGGCATTTGCCGCACGGATTTGCATGTTATTGACGGCGAATTAACCCAGCCAAAACTGCCGCTGATACCAGTTCACGAAATTATCGGAAGAATAGCGGCTTTGGGCAATAGTGTTGCTGACCCTCAACTGGATGAACTGGTTGGCGTACCCTGGCTTGGGTATACCTGCGGGCAGTGCAAATATTGTAAAGCAGGCAAAGAAAATCTTTGCGAAAATGCGCTTTTTACTGGCTATACCGTTGATGGTGACTACGCCGAATATACGGTTGCTGATGTACGTTTTTGTTTTAAACTCGACGAAAAGTACGCAGCTGCGTCTTCTACGCCGTTGCTTTGTGCGGGTTTGATTGGGTATAGGTCGTACCGGATGATTGAGCCTTTGGCCAAAAATGTCGGTTTTTATGGTTTTGGCGCGGCGGCCCATATATTAGTGCAACTTGCGGTGGCACAGGGAAAAAAAATATTCGCCTTTACCCGGGACGGCGATCAGCAGGCGCAGGATTTTGCCCTGAGAATGGGAGCCTGCTGGGCTGGGGGCAGTTCAGATTCTGCTCCAGAAATACTTGATGCAGCCATTATTTTTGCACCGGCTGGTGCGTTGATACCCAAAGCATTAAAAGATGTGGATAAAGGCGGGCAGGTGATTTGCGGCGGCATACATATGAGCGATGTTCCTTCCTTTTCATACGATTTGCTTTGGGGCGAACGGATGGT
>Ga0302191_10001321_pt1 | contig 15781 bp, 12 predicted proteins | sample II_Bog_E3_1_FD_198775 | JGI IMG/M metagenome (GOLD analysis project Ga0302191, IMG submission 198775) | Peat permafrost microbial communities from Stordalen Mire near Abisko, Sweden - II_Bog_E3_1 | ecosystem: Environmental > Terrestrial > Soil > Wetlands > Peat | place: Sweden: Abisko...
TGCTCTTCAGGCGAAAGGAGAAACCTCCCTTGATGAATTGCATGGCCTTTTCGAGCGAAACGTCTGGAGCCGGTGTAATCAGCGCGTGGAAATGGTCTGACATGATCACGAATGCATGAAGAAGGAATCGTCCCTGGGTCCGATAGTCGAGGATGGTTCGCTGAAGCAGCTCTGCCGTGGCCGTCACTTGGAAAAGGCTACGGCGTTGCGCCGTGGCCGCAGTGACGAAATACGTGCGAGTTTCTTGCGGCGCGAAGCGCATCTGAGCAGCATAAACGAAAGGCATCCCGGTCCGTTTCGATCCGGAGGGAGCAGGGGGTTTCAACCCCCTGAAAACAGGCCCAAATGACGCGGCCTTCAGGCCCGGAACACAGGCACACTGGCCCGGCACACTTCCGGAGGGAGCAGGGGTTTGTCTAGCTGCTTTTCCGGAGGGAGCAGGGGGTTCGCCCGGCTGCTTTTCCGGAGGAAGCAGGGTTTCGATCCGGAGGGAGCAGGGGGTTTCAACCCCCTGAAAACAGGCCCAAATGACGCGGCCTTCAGGCCCGGAAAAAGCGAATGTGTCGAGCTCCCGGAGGGAGCGCAAGAGGTTAGCCCCGGGTGAAGTCTGCGCGCAAAGCGTGCGGACGAAAACCCGGGGTAAGCCTCAAGAACGTCCCAAGCCCCGTAGGGGCGACAGAACCCGCCGCAATGTCAGGGCAGGACTTCAAAGCCTGTTAAAGAACTCGAATTGACAAGCCTTGTATCAGGGCATGACTTCAGTCGTGCCGAAAAAGCCCATAAAAAAGGGCTCGGGCTTTAGCCTCTGCAAAGTTTTAAGAAGCGGTTTCGATCCCGGACCGTTTTCGCCCGGAGGGAGCATGGGGTTTCAACCCCATGAAAACAGGCCCAAATGACGCGGCCTTCAGGCCCGGAAAACAGCGTTCGCAATTGGAGAGCGGAGCCAATATCTCGGCCGACGGCCTCAGATGCGAATCGTTCGACTGGAAACCCCGGTCTGACATCCGGTCCGTTTGGATGAGAGCCTCAGCCTGTTCGCGTCAGTTGGGCTTTGCGGCATAAGCGATCAGCCCAAGAAAGCTACATCGGAATCCCGCGTTCGCGCAGGATTTGCGCGAAGGGTTTGTAACCGGTGGACATGTCGTCAATTATGTTGAGCGCGGTCGAGGTCACCTGAAAACTGCGTGGGTAAGTTGTGCCCATTTTTTCCGCGATCCGGCTCACATTTTCTCCAATAGCTTTGTTGACCTGATCGACGAGCGTCGAGCGCAATTGACGCACCCCCTCCTGGATAACCTCGTGAACCGCATTCCCAAATTCAATGGCATCGTTTCTCTCGGGGAGGCTCCCTTTGTGGACAACTCCATTACGCAGTTTAGTCATCTTCTCGCCGAGCAGTTTCGGAGGCATTCCAAATTCCGTTAAGTAGAGGAAGACATAGGCGCCAAGCTGCCTCTCGGACTGATTAGATACGATTCTCCACGCTTCTGTGAACAAATTTGCGTTGACACCAGATTTGCTCGCGAAGACCCGAATCGCGAATTCGAAGTATCGTTCCATGCTTGCTGTAAAAGAAGAAACCGCTTCCCGGTTGTATCCGTCGATAATGGCATTCAGTGCGATTTCGAAGAGCATTTCGTGGGAAAGCGTCTGTGTGCCAATAAGCAGGTCGTGTCCGTTCGGGCACTTGCCGGTGTAGAGGCCGTCCGCCCTGATCGTATCGATAAACCACGTACCGACTCCACCCGCGGCCTTGGCGCAAGTTGGACAGATCAAATTGATTCTCATGTGGTCTACGCTCCGCTGACCATCGAGGATACACGCGGGCGGCCCGGTCTGCCTTTGAGGCTTGGGAATTGCGGGTCTCCGCCTGTTTAGGACCAGGTATCTCGGCGGGGTATGCCGGGGCTTCAACCCCGGCATAAGCCGAACGCGCTAGAATTCCCATAAAAGAAGCGTGTATAAATGCTCCGAACCTCCTAGGCCGTCGTAGTCGGGGTAGCTCAGTGAGAATGCGGCTTGGATTGGTGCAGGCGGTGTGAGGCCGCTGAGTTATGATCACGAAACCGATCCAACACAACATCGACAATGCTGGCAAGCGCATCCTTCGCGACGCAATCGAACCTCTTGGATGGACCGTCAACGAAGTTCAGAGTGACTACGGCATCGACTTCAACATTCAAGTTTTCGACGGGATATCACCCAATGGCATGTGGTTTCATATCCAGCTCAAAAGCCACCAAAATCCCGACTATTCTTCCGGCCGTAACTTCATCTCTGAGTCAATCGAGATGGATCATGTTCGACACTTCGCTATCGAAATCCAGCAGCCCATGTTTCTTCTCATTACGGACGTAGGTTCCAAAAAGCTGTATTGGCACTGCCTACAGCTCGATACCGCATTGATGCACCGGCTCGACGAGTCAACTCAACAGGATACGATCACAGTTCGTGTACCTACGAAGCAATATCTTCCCGGCACTGAACTTCAATTCCTGACAGCGCTGCGTCTGAGCGGCGACGTTCTCGCAAATCGTCAGTTAACCAGGAGTTCGACCGCGGACTTCACCGAGTCGCTCAAATACTCTGGCGATCCTTCACGCATACTCGCTGCGATTCAAGATAAAGGCGACGTGCTGCGGCTGGAAAAGATTGCGGGGCTATACGCTGGTGGCAAGCTGGCAGAGGCTCGTCAACTAACTTACGTTCTCCTCATTGATCCCGGTGCGAGTGTTCAAACGAAGTTTTGGGCAAGCATACAGATGTACGGAATTGACTTCAGGGAATTGTTTACTTCCGGTAAACCCCAAGAACTGCTGGTAAAGTCTCATCTGGATCACGCGAATTCGCTCATGAGGATCACCGCGCACGGGCCGAAACCGTTCAAGTTTTACTCAATCGTGACGAAAAGAGCAGCCGAGCTCGAATCGCTTATATACGAGAATTTCCGTCTTGTGCTTCTGCAAAAAGCGCACCTGAGGGAGGGTGGGAATTCTATGCTCGTGCTAAACATTTATGTCCGTCGAGCATGGCTTGCGAGAGCAATTAACAGAAAATACAACCAATGCGTACGGTTAGCTAAATATGCAGCGAGATCGGATGACCCTTGGTTGCTGGGACGCGCTCTGACAGCAGTCACCAACGCGATTTCCCTCTATTTGGGCATCCTACGAATTGAAGGACGGTCCGAAGTTGAGGGTGCCTATGCGAGATCTGTGTTTCAAATTTGCAAACTGGCAGCTTGGATCAGCGCACAAACCAAAGATGGAAATGGAATAGCTATGGCGGTTGTGGGCGCACTGATAACGGTTAACTCGGAAGACAGCGAAACATACAAGTGGGCAAAACGGACTGCAGAATCAATTTCGAATCAGGAGATTCGCAATAGCGTCCGCGAAAGCTTCAATAACGCCAAACTCAGGTGGAAGGGCGAGAAGGTAGAAGGCGACATTGAGGGTGATTTGGTTTGGCTGGCTCTTCAGAATATGGCATCTGGGCGAGGAGTCGACATTTCCGACGAGAATTCACCGCTGGTAAGGGCGCTCAGAATTGGAGTTAGAGACGACACCTTTGATCGCGTGCTGAGGGAATGTGAGCATCTGATCATAAGCTATGGCGCCGTCGGCCCGAATGCTCGTCTGATAAATGAACTGTTCAACATGAAGACGGCATGTTCGAAAGTCGTCAACTGCAAGCTGCACAACTTCCACGTCGAAGGTCGAGAACTCGATGCCGCTTATGCCGATTTCACCAAGGCCTATTGCGCAACGTGTCCCGATCAAAAGCCGCGGCCTGGGGGATGGACGTTTGATGGTGTCCTCACCCCAGAGGACGCCGAATATCTCGTATCCTTAATTGGCACACCTTTCGGTGGTCGTTTCGTCAACGACGATTAGCGGCATCCGTCGAAGGCAGGAAGCAGCCAACCCGGATCAATACCCATAGACGCCCTCGATGAAGAGGACGCAATCCTCGTCGATTATCAGGACTACCACTAATGGAAGGAGCTCGCTCAATGCCCATGCACAATCCCTCGCATCCCGGAAAAATCCTCGCCTGCTATCTCGATGGCCGATCGGTCACGGAAGTTGCGCGGCACTTGGGAGTCACCCGGCCAGCGCTCTCCCGCGTATTGAACGGAGAGGCCGGAGTCTCGGCAGACATGGCCCTCCGCATCTCGGAGGCCTTCAACACCGACCCCGAACTCTGGCTTCGCCTGCAAGCGCAGCGCGATCTTTGGGTCGCTTCCCGAAAGCGGCGTGCAAAAGTCAAGCCATTGATCCAGAGCGCAGCCGCGTAGATCGAATCCCCTACGCCCCATCCGGCGCCTTCACCTTCGCGAACTTCCTCCGCCGCGTCTCCCATTCCTCCGAGTTGAAAAACCGCGGTCCCACCTCGATCAGCCGAGGAACCATATTGAAGACCGCAACCCGGCTCCACGGCTTGCCATTCCTCATCCGGTATCCCTTCTCATTCAGGTCGCTCACAATGGCCGAATAGGAGAAGTCCTGCACCAACCCCTCCATCATCAGCATCAGCACCTGGTGCTCCCTGGGATGAACCTCAAGCCGGCTGCAGTCGTTTGCGATCCGCAGTCCGTAAGGAATCTCGTCGTCGAAAGCGCCCTCCGTCGGAGCTTCCGCGTCCGGCAGCTCCCGCCGCCACTCGATGGACACCATCTGCCATCCGGTTGCGCTGCGCTGCTGAATGATTTCAGTGCTGAATGGGCCGGAAATTACATCGCGAACACGCTCGAAATACGCCATGAATGGCCTCCGGGAGAAATCTCTTTGTAATGCGCAAGCAATCTTCGCGCCACTTTTTGCGGCCCTTCACAATCGCTTAAGTGGTTCCTTGCCAACCGCTTTAAACCCCAATCGCCACACGACGCGCAACCCGCGGATGTTCACTTTCGCAAACTCCTGTTCGCTTACGGACAATCTCGAGCCACATCCAATTCAGAGTGCAATTGCACAGTAAAGAAAATCGAAACAAAGAACGCATTATCAACAACTTAAACCGCTACCCCGTGTAGAATCAGCGCATCTCCCGAAGAAATGACAAATTCTCTGCAACCCACTCCCTCGTTTAGCGAACTTCTCAGCAACCCAAAACATCTGCGCGGACTGCCCCCACGGTACGTGTCTCCACGAGACGCAACCACAGGTTCAACCCTTTCGCATGTTTTGTAACCACTTGTGCAGCCTTTTCAGCTAGGTTGCGCACCCCTCCGATTGAACCTTTGCGCTATCACTGATCCCTGATCCCTGTTCCCTGTTCCCTGCTTTTCACTCCCGCACGCCGATCCCCAGCGCCTTCATCTTTCGATACAGGTGACTGCGCTCAAGTCCAAGCAATTCAGCAGCATGGCTGATGTTACTGCGCGCTTCCTCAATCTTTTTCAGGATGTATTCCCGCTCATAAGCATCCCGCGCCTGCTGCAATGACGAGAACTCCTCCACCGCCCGCGACGCCGCCCTATGAGTAAGCGGCGGCAGGTGCTTTCGCTCAATCCGCAGCGCCCTCGGATTGAGTATAAGTACCCTTTCTACAACGTTTTTCAGCTCCCGGACATTCCCCGGCCACCGGTATTCGCCAAGCGTCGCGAGCGCATCTTCGCTGATTTCCATCCGCGGCCGTCCATACTGCCGCCCAAACTCCGCAAGAAATTCCCGCGCCAGCAGGGGTATATCCTGCTTCCTCTCCCTAAGCGGCGGCACAGCGAAGGGAACCACGTTAAGCCGGTAAAAAAGGTCTTCGCGAAAATTCCCCTTGGCAATCTCCTCTTCTAAGTCCTTGTTTGTAGAGGCGATAAGCCGTACGTCGACGCGCAATGGTTGCGTGCCGCCAACCGGCGTGAACAGCTGATCATCGAGCGCGGAGAGAACCTTGGCCTGCGTTTTCAAGCTCATATCTCCCACTTCGTCCAGGAAAAGCGTTCCCCCATCCGCACGTTCAAGGGTTCCCCGCTGCTCAGTCGGCCCCCCAGGCTGTGCACCATGGCGATAGCCAAATAGTTCGGCCTCAATGTGAGCTTCAGGAATGGCTGCACAATTTAATTCAACAAAGACGCCGTCACGGCGCAGGCTCTCAGCATGAATGGCGCGGGCGATCAGTTCCTTGCCAGTGCCCGACTCGCCGTAAATCAAGACGCGGCCGTTGGTGGGCGCCATCAGTCGAATTTGCTGACGCAATGCTTTTACCGGAATGCTTTCACCAGTTAGCACGGAGCCCACACTGAACTGGCGCTTGAATTCGAGGTTCTCCGTGCGCAGGCGGCGAGCCTCGACTGCATTCTTCAAGACGATCAGGGTCCGATCGAGCGAAAGCGGCTTCTCGAGGAAATCGTAGGCACCAAGCTTCGTAGCTTTAACAGCGGTTTCAATGGTGCCATGGCCACTGATGATTACCACTTCAGGGCGCATTTCGACGGCTAGTGCGTGCATTTCCGCGAGAACGTCGAGGCCATCGCGATCAGGAAGCCAGATATCGAGAAGGACTACGTCGTACAGTGCGTCCTTCAGCAGAACCAGTGCCTCGGAGGCGGTGGCCGCAGTGGCAACTCCGTAACCTTCTTCGCGCAGGATCTCTTCGAGTGAAGTGCGAATCTCCGCTTCGTCGTCCACCACGAGAATGTGGTTCATGCGCCCATTCCTTTGAGTACTGCAGGAGTTTTGCTTTCGCCGTTGGCCTGTATGGACTGCGTTCCGGTTGCCGGCTCCATCAGCGGAAGCCGTAAAACGAAGCGAGCGCCTTTTGGACTGTTGGTCTCAGCGCGAAGCGAGCCTCCGTGTTCCTGCGCGATTTTTGCCGCAATGGAGAGCCCAAGCCCGGTACCGCGATGCTTAGTGGAATAAAAGGGTAGAAACAATCGCTCGCGAATCTCATCGGTGAGTCCATGACCTGTGTCAGAGACTTCAACCTCCACCGCTGCGCCGTCCTCACTTAAGGAACTGCGAATGCCAAGCACGCAGAGCAGACTACCCTGCATAGCTTCTGCGGCGTTGTCGACGAGGTTTGCGAGGGCGCGGCGGGTAGCATCGGGATCGGCCAGCACGGTGGGCAGTCCGGGCTCCAGATCCCATTTGACTGTGATGCCATCGAGGCGTCCGGCAAAAAGTGCGAGTGCCTCTTCGGCAACTTTGTTCATGTCGCAGGCGCGCGGCTGGGGCGCGGGAAACTGGGCCAGCGCGGAAAACTGATCGACAAGTGTACGGAGGGTGCCTACGCAACCGAGGATTACTTCAGCGCACTTGCGGATAACGTTAGGCGAATCCAGTTGCGAGCGGTCAAGATGCCTGCCAATACGTTCCGCAGAGAGGGCGATGGGCGTAAGCGGGTTCTTGATTTCGTGAGCCACACGTTGCGCGACTTCTTTCCATGCCAACTGACGCTGCGCCCGCAACAGCTCTGTTGTGTCTTCAACAACCAGCACGGTTCCTGGTTGGCCGTGTGCCAATTCGAGGCGCGCGCTGGTTATGGCCAGATGCATGGTGCGCCCACGCGCATGAAATTCAATTTCTGTGGAAGCCGCGCCCATGCGCTGTCCGCGCCGGATGACGCCGGCGAGGTCTTCAGCGGAGTCAGGGGGCAAAAGCGATTCAATTCTTTCGCCTGCGAGGCTAATGTCTTCGCGCTGACCCATGAGTGCAGCGAAGGCTCGATTGGACTGAAGCACCATTCCTGCTCCATCGAGAGTGACAACCCCCGAAGGTATGGTTTCAACAATGGTCTCGAGTTCGCGACGGCGTTCCTCAATAGCTTGATTGGCGGCCGTAAGCTGCGCCGAGGAACTCTCGGCCAGCTGTCGGCTGGCATCAAGGTCAGCCGCCATGTGATTGAAGGCGCGCACAAGGTCGCCCATTTCGCCCGTGGGGATGAGCGCCACGCGATGGTCGTACTTGCCTGTGGCTATTTTATCCATTGCGTCGGCGAGGGCTTCAACCGGCCGGGTAATTTGCTTGGAGAGAAAATGAGCCAGCCAAACGCTGGAGAAGAAAACCACTGCGGTGATGGCCAGTAACAACAGGAGAAACGTTGTTCGAATCTGGTTGCGGCTTCGAAAAAGCCGCCAGTATTCGTCTGCGCCGGAACGAATGCGCACGACAGTCTGATTGAGGCCCTCAGGCATGGGGAGCGCAACGACAACAATCTTCCCGGAACTGGTGCCGGCGATCCCAAGGGCGTATTCAAGCCCCTTCACAGCAAGGACTGGCTCGTCGTTACGTTGCGCTGCGTTGAGCAATCCTGCTGAAAACGGACCTGGGAGTTGGACCACCGTATCCTGACCACCCTCATTCAACCATGGATGCAGTGTGGCGCGGCTCGAATCCGGGGGGGCCTGGAAGCTGGCCAAGGGCCTTGAGTCCTTGTCGTAGACGACTGCGAATCCACCGGCCAGCGTGATGCGATGCGACACGAGAGCCTGCTGCAGTTGAGGCAAATCCTGATCGGGAGCCCCGGATGCTGCGATCGATTGCGCTTCAACGCGCGCATTGCTGGTGACATAGTGAGCCAGTTCAAGCACTACACGCGTGGAGTCCTCGCGTAACTCGGATGTGGGCTGCGAAAACCAGCGATCAATGGACCGGTTCATCAGCTGAAAACTGAAAAGGAACATGAAGATCGCCGGGATCAACGCAATCAGCGCTGCGCCGAGCACCATGCGCGTGCGCAGCCGAGCGCCGAGGGCACTGCTGCTCTGGTCGGCATAGAGCTTGACGATGGTTCTGAGCAGCAGCAGCAGAAACACCATCAGCACCAAGAAGACGAGAATGATGACGCTGGTAAAGGCCAGCGTTTCTCCAGAGGTATCAGGATTCAGGAAGTGGATGCTTGAAGGATTGAATGCATTGAGGGCGCCCAGCAGAGCGAGCAACGCAATTGCTCCGCCTGCCAGTACAGGGATCGTCCGACGCCTTGGATCGCCGTTCAATGGCATGCGCCGATTATAGTGCCGACAGGGATCGGTGATCAGCGTCCGCAGATCAGAAAGAGCGGACCCTGTCCGGGTTTACTTGAAGATCACCAACTGCAGCCATCCTCCCCAAATGTCGGCCCAGGCGTGGACTAGGACGTTCGCGCGCAGATTTCTTCGCCATGCCGCGAGCGCTCCGAATAGAACTCCGAGAAGGCTGATGACCACGACGTTCTTCCAGCCCTGATACGCATGAAATAAGCCAAACACCAACCCCTGGGCCAGCACCGCCAGAACCGTATTCCCTGTAAGTGCGTGCAACTGGCGCTGAAGAAAGCCGCGAAATGCCAGTTCCTCGCAGATGCCAGCGGTGATTGATACGCCGATCCAGATGATGATTTCAAGGGGGCTCGAGGGCAACAGGCTATCTACGGTTTTTGCACTGCTTGCGCCAAGGAGCCAATGAGCACCGTAGGCTGCACCTTCCCACAAAACCCAGAAGGGTAGCGCAATCGCGAGGTCGACGGCAAGCGCCCTCCATGAGGTCCAGCGGCCACCGGACAGCGTTTCGATTCCGCCGCCAAAGCGGTGAACACCGGCCCAACAGTAATAAAGGAGGGCCCAATCCATCGCGGCCACCGTGAGGTAGATTTGAATCGCCTGGCCGTGACTGGCAAGCTGGGTGGGGGTCGCACTGCCTGCAGCGGGGGCATGCTGCGCAAGGAACCCAAGCAGAACCGTTCCAGCGCCGATCAGGAGAAAGCCCACAAGCCATCCCCAGGAGGCAATTTGTTTGGGGTGTGGGCCTGACTGCGGATTCATCGTCGCGATTTTCTCACCCGGCTGCATTTTTGCTCTCCTTTATAGTTTCCGCATGACTGTGTTGCTTAGTAGCGATCCTGTTCAGTTCGGCAAGGGTCTCTTCCGCCCATCGGACGTGCGCTTCTAATTCGAATTGACCAAAGCGCGCGGCCATCTGCCAGTAAGGAACATCGGGAAACTGCTGGTTCTGGGACAAGACTTCCTTCTCGATCCGCGTTAGCTCCTGAAGGACGGCGCGCTCATTCTTCAACATGCGCTCCATGTATCCGATGAGGATTTCCGGGGATGTCTGCACACCGAAGAAGATCTTCAGCAACAGCTCATTACGCGGAATCTCGGGTTGCGGCGGAACGGCAAGCCAATTCGCCAGGCGTTCCTGGCCTTTTTTCGTAATGGAGTAGATGTTGCGGTCGGGCTTGCTCTTTTGGCGCTCGGTTTTCGCGCTCACAAATCCGTCCCGCGCGAGTGCCTTCAGATTCGGGTAGATCTGGCCGTAGCTTTCGTTCCAGAAGTGACCGACAGACCCACGGATGGTCTGCCCGAGGTCGTATCCAGACATGGGCTGGATGGCCAGAAGGCCGAGCAGGACTTCCATGCTGGAACTGGAACGTTTCGTCATATGCCTAATAGTAATACATCTAATAGATAGACACGTCAAGGTTATACTTTACCTGCTTCATGACGCGATGCCGAGTAATGCAGTTGTGGGTCGCGGAGGCCTTAGAATCTGTCCAAATACCCACCGGGTCGGATACGACGCTTCATCGCGGATGCTCTCCTCGCCGCACCCGAAAATCTGCTACCCGTTTGCTATTTATTGCTGTCCACTTGCAGATAATTAAGTGCCTGCGACGCACAATAAGAATTGCGTTTAGCGCCTATCCCCTGAAAGCAAGGGCGGGCTGCATCCCCGGTCGAGACACAGGCGCGGAAGCTCGGCAAACACGCGGAACAATTCAGCGTTGCCTTCCTGAATTTTGCAGACAAGATTACCCGCGCACGCCCTGAAAGGCGCCCTAACCCCTTTGGATTGGCATATCTGCAAGTAACTTCTTTAGAATGCCATATTTGCGGCGATTGCCACCTGGTATACCATTGAAAACAAACCACTTCTTTACAGAGATGGGGTGGGGGGGGTATCACTCATCAGTGAACCGCACCACGACCCCTCTTGTGTGCGTCCTACCGCCGGGGTGCCCTCCCGGCAAATCCGGACCCGCGGCCCCATGCCGGGCGCTGACTTCGAGTTCCTGGACAGATTCTTAGGAAATTCGTTGACTCCTCAATGAAGCCATTTGGGGCGCGAACACTTTTTGCGTTCGAATCAGAGGCAAACTGGACACTATGCCTTCTTCGTCCGTGATGACAGCCGAAAGGCGACCGCAGATCTTTCGACTTCGCTACGGTTTGCTCAAGTTGATAAGCACTGTTGAGGTTCTGCTTCGTCGCGCTAGAATTTGACTATGCCCGCAGCTTTGGCCCCTTCCGTCTTGTGTAAGTACGAGCCCGTTATCGGGCTTGAAGTTCACGTTCAGCTCCTCACCGAAACCAAGGCCTTCTGCGGCTGCGCGAACCACTTTGGTTCGGCGCCCAATACCAATATTTGCCCGGTGTGCCTGGGGCTGCCTGGCTCGCTGCCGGTGCTGAATGCCAAGGCATTGGAGTTTGCCACGCTGGCTTCGCTTGCTATCGGTTGCGAGGTGCGGGAGCGTTCGATCTTTGCGCGCAAGAACTACTTCTATCCCGACCTGCCCAAGGGCTACCAGATCTCGCAGTACGACAAGCCGCTGGCCGAGCGCGGCTTTATCGATGTGCCGACGGCGGACGGTGGCACGAAGCGAATTGGGATCACGCGGCTGCACATGGAAGAAGACGCGGGCAAGAGCATCCACGATGGCTTTGCGGACTCCGCAACGCGCACCTATCTCGACCTGAACCGGTGCGGGACGCCGCTGGTTGAGATTGTGTCCGAACCGGACATTCGCACCGCCGATGAGGCATTCGAATACCTGACGCGGCTGAAGGAAATTCTGCTGTATACCCGGGTTTCGGATTGCAACATGGAAGAAGGTTCGCTGCGTTGCGATGCCAACGTGAGCGTGCGGCTGAAGGGTGCGCCGCAGTTCGGTACCAAGGCGGAAGTGAAAAATGTGAACAGCTTTCGGTTTGTCCGCGCTGCCATTGAATACGAGATTGAGCGCCAGGTAGAAGTGCTTGAATCCGGCGGACACGTGATTCAGGAGAGCCGGCTGTGGAACGCTGCCGAGGGGCGGACCTACTCCATGCGGTCGAAGGAGCAGGCGCACGATTATCGCTATTTTCCCGAGCCGGATTTGCCGCCGCTGATCGTGTCGCACGAATATCTTGAGCGCAAGAGAGCGGAGCTCCCGGAACTGCCGGAAGCACGCCGAGCACGGATGATTGCGGAGTATGAGTTGAACCCCAAGGATGCAGCCACGCTGACCTCATCGCGCGAATTTGCCGACCGGTTTGAGGCTGCTGCGCGGACGGCGCGCAGTCCCCGGCGCGTGGCCAATTTGCTGCTGAGTGAAGTAGGCGGAAGGCTGAATGCACTAGGCCTCGAGCAGGAACAATCGCCGGTATCGATGGCGGGAATTGTGCTGGCCGCCGATCTGCTGGACGAGGGGAAGATCAGTTCGAAGCAATTGAAACAGCTATTCGACGTGTGCTTCGAAAAGGGTGAGGACTTCGCCGCTGTCTACGAACGCGAGAAGCCGGAGCAGATCACCGACTCGTCGGCACTTGAGGCCATGATTGATGAAGTGATTGCGGCGAGTCCGAAACAGGTTGAGCAGTATCGCGCGGGCAAAAAAACCATGTCCGGATTCTTTGTGGGCCAGGTGATGAAGGCTTCAAAAGGGCAGGCGAACCCGGGATTGCTGAATGAGCTGGTGACCAGAAAGCTGGACGGCTAGAGCGTCCAGCGGACTGGGCCGTTCACTTCAACTTCAGCTCCTGTACAAACTCTTTGCGGGTATCCCAGGAGCTCACTGTCTTAACGACGCTCTTCTTGCCGTCCTTCTCCGCCCACAGCTCATGATCCTGGGCCATATTCACCTGCGTGAAGCGGTAATTCCCTTGTGCGTCGGAGGTAAAGCTACGAATATTCTTGCTTTTTAGATCCTTGAGAAAGACTGTAACTCCTGGCATCGTAGCTGAATTCGCATCCACCACGATGCCGCTGACCACCCGCATGCCCAGATTCTGCGCCTGTGCCTGCTGCAGGCATGTCCGCCCGTGCCCACCAGACGGAATCAACCCAGTAGCCAAGGCAACAAAAAGCACTCCGGCGACCGTACTTGCGCGGTACCAACGGCTCCACAATCCCTGCACCCCTGCAGCACGTCGCCAAGTGGCTTTTTGATTCCCTGAAAGCCACCCTGCACTCATCCGCTGAGGGCAGGTCAATTGTGGAACGGTTTTGAGCTTCACTCTTCCTCCTCTTCTTCCGCAAACGGCTCGTCTTCGTCATCAATCAGGTCGCCGTCCACCCGCGCCAACTCCAAGGGTTCCGTGCCGACGACTTCGTATTCGTTTCCGCACTCCTCACAGGTAACTACATCGCCTTCTTCTACTTCATCCAATTCGATGTCTAATCCATTCTCGCATTCAGGGCAGTTGGGCATAGCAGGCTCCTCACTTCTTATGGCAATTCATATTGCAGTATGAACTTCGGTTGTGGGACAACATGGCTATTCTTGGGGAGAAACGGCCCTCAGGTCAAGCAGGAACCCATTCGCCCGGAGTTGACCAGCCGAGCTACGAGAATACCCTAGGAATTTTCCCAAATCGCACGGCCTTTCTATTCCGCCTTCAGTGTGTCACGGCGGCAATTCGCACAATGGAATAGACTGTGGGCGACCGAGCAATGGTACACCGCATCCTCAGGAACCCGTGACCGCAACCAGTTCAGGAGTCTTTATGCGCGCGTATGTTTGGGCCCTTCTTGCCTTTTCCGTATCCGCTGTTGCACAACAGGCCGCACCCGCAAGCCCGGCAACGCTCACCGGCCAAGTGATGGGCCATGTGGTTTGCGGAGATACCAACCAGCCGGCTCGGTTCGCCACCGTGCAGTTGATTGGCGAGCATCCAACTGCGTCCCCAATCTTTGATACGGAAGCCATGGCCAAGGATCCAGACTTCGAAAAATCCATCGGCAAAGCCATGGCCGCGGTGATGAAGGGCGGCAATTCGAACCTATCTGCAGTGACGGCCCTCGACGGCGCATTCACGATGGAAAAAGTTCCTCCCGGAAACTATTGGGTCGTCGCTCAGTTCGCCGGTTACCTCTCGCCCCTGAGCCAGCTCTCGCCCATAGAGCGGGCCAAAGCATCGTCCGACGCCCTCAAAGCTGTCCAATCCTCTGCTGAAAAAATCGAGATCCAACCCAATGTTTCAGTCCGCGTGGACATCCGCCTGGAGCGCGGCGCATCAATCAGCGGCACAATTCGCTATGACGACGGCAGCCCCGCGCCGGGTGTAACACCAATGTTGATAACCCTCGACAAAGACGGCAAGTGGAAGGACATGGGCGTCATTTCCACGATTCCAGCGAGCAGTGACGATCAGGGACATTATCGGATTTCGGGCCTCCTTCCCGGAAAATATGCCGTCAAAGCTACCTTGCCGACCACCCAAGTCTCCGTTGGCCTCGGTGCCATGCCCTCGGTACACACCAGTCTGGGAGACATGCTTCTGGTGTACTCGGGAGGCGCTCTGCACCAGAAGGACATCAAGCCGGTCGAGGTTAGCTCCGGGGACGACGTGAATGGAATCGACGTCGTGTTTCCAATCGACAACCTGCATTCCGTCGCAGGATCGGTGGTGGCGAAAACGGACAGCCACGCGGTGAATTCCGGCTGGGTCTCGCTGGAAGAGACGGACACCAAAGTCCAGGTGCGGGGCGCAAGCATCGAGCAGGACGGCACCTTTCGCCTCAACTATGTCCTGGAGGGCCAGTACATTTTGAAAGTGGCCGGAGCAGCGGACAAGGAGTTTGCCAGCATTGGCGGCACTCTCGCGTTCATGTTGCCGGGGAAGACCTTGAAGACCTACGGCCCGATTGAAATGCCCATCGCGCTGAAGAACGACTCGACCGGGCTCGTGCTCCAGGTTCCGGACTTGTCGGCAACGCCGGCGCCGAGCCCCGCTGCTGTGGCTCCCGCGGCTGCTCAATAACCAAAAGGGGAATTGCTTAGGCAATTGGGCCGGACCACGAATGACACGCGCCGCATCAAACGTTTACCCTGAGGAAGACGATGGCCCGGTCCGGCTCCAGCTCGATTTCATTCCCTGCATTTCGCGGCACGACGCGGCGGCTGATTCTTGCCAACCTGATCGCGTATTTCGCGTTGCTGGTGACGGGAGCGCTGTCGAGATCCGCCGCCGGTTGGATCCTGGGCGTTTTCGCTTTTGTACCGGGCTTCTTCCTGCACGGTTGGCTCTGGCAGCCCTTCACCTACAGCTTCATCCATCAGGGCATTCTGGGCACGGCGCTCGAACTGCTTTCGCTTTGGTTTCTGGCGGGCTTCCTGGAGCAGATGCACAGCCCGAGTTGGGTTGCCGGCCTCTTCGGCTCCTCTGTGATCGGCACCGCGCTGGGCGCCGCCGCCATCTTTGCCGCCAGCAGCACGTTTGGCTTCTCGCTTCCGTTAATCCCTCTCTATGGCTGCTTTGGCGGCATCTTCGGCCTGCTGGTGGCCTTCGGCGTTCTCTATGGGGACATGGAGTTTATGCTGTTTCCTCTTCCCATCAGCATCAAGGCACGCTACCTAGCCATCATTTACGCGCTCATCGCGGTTGCCACGCTCTTCGGCGACGAACGGATGTACGCCTTCGCGCAGTTGTTCGGCGGGCTGGCTGGGATAATTTATATCCAGTTCGCACCGCGGCGGGGAATGTCATTTGCCTTCAGCGAGCAGTGGTACGGACTGCGCAATCGCTACTACCGTTGGAAACGGCGGCGCGCGGCAAGGAAGTTTGAGGTCTACATGCGCTCGCAAGGCAGAACTGTTCGATTTG
>Ga0302191_10001327_pt1 | contig 15747 bp, 7 predicted proteins | sample II_Bog_E3_1_FD_198775 | JGI IMG/M metagenome (GOLD analysis project Ga0302191, IMG submission 198775) | Peat permafrost microbial communities from Stordalen Mire near Abisko, Sweden - II_Bog_E3_1 | ecosystem: Environmental > Terrestrial > Soil > Wetlands > Peat | place: Sweden: Abisko, Stordalen...
CAACCCCAACCCCAACCCCAACCCCAACCCCAACCCCAACCCCAACCCCAACCCCAACCCCAACCCCACATTTTTATAATTAAAATATTGATTTTGTCTTCATCTCCAGATAATGAATATATGCTTATAGCAAGAATCTTTCAAATCTTAGGAAACATTATTTAGTTAGTAACTTCTTATAAATTTATAAACCATTGCATTTCAAATAGTATTTATCAAAGAATTAATGGGTTTAAATAGGATCAAACTTTTAGTTCACCATTGTTTATCTTGGCAATAACTTGCTTGGGGCTTTGCTTATCAACAGTGCAGCCCAGTGAAAGACAGGTGCCCAAGACTTGCTTGACAGTTCCTGCGAAGCTTTTAGCCATCGATTTTTCCTCAATGACTTTGGCTACTTTCTTGATTTGCTCAAATGTGAGGTTTCCCTTGTGGTTGACATTCTTAACTTTTTTTCTGTCACGCTCGTAGTTGCCCAATTCTTTGATCAATAATGCTGAAGAACTTGGGTTGATAGTAATTTCTGCTGCTCTGTTTTGGCACTTAAGTTGAACCATCACACGAATTCCCTTCCATTTATTTCCTTCTTTCACAATATCCTCACCAACCTTTTTGGCATTCTAAATAATGTTTTAAGTACCAAACCGAGGGGACCCAATTTAGGAGCGAGAGTAGCAGCAGGACCGGCTTCTCCACCAAAAACTTTAATGTTAACTGCATGATAGGATAGTTACTGAAACGAACTTCGCTGGGATCGACTTTAGGAGGCATCTGTGGTAAATTAATATAAATATTAAATTATTTCCTTATTAAAAAATTAAAAAATATACTTTGCTCTATGAATTCATCATTTTTTACCTATAGTTGGAGAATCAACAAATATTCAGTTTGTTCTCATCAAATGATATTGGTATATCTAAACAGCAATGAAAATAAGTGAGTAATATCATGAACATTTCATATTCCCTTTCTCATCGAATCAAAAAAACAAGACGGATTAGTAAATTTGAGGGAATTTTAGTTGTCTTTGATAGTTTCAGTCATTTCCATCAGCTGACCTTCCTCCATCTTTTACTCGATGCTGAGGCATTAATCATCAGCTTCATTTTCATCTCCATAGAGCACTTCAGCCATTTCAGTTTGAGGAAGTCTATTCAGAGAAACATTGAGGTTCATCACAGATTCTTGCTTTTATTTTGGACATATCCCAAATGAAATGCAGTTATTTAAGTTTAAATCTGGGAAACTGATGCTCCTAAGAGAAGTTAGTTCTAATCCTGTCTCAGGATTTTCTTTGGCCACTGTAGTCGAAACTTCCTCTCCGCTTTATCTCTTTATAGGTGTTTCAGCTGGAGCATCTAATCCATTTTAATTTTTCCCCTTAATCTTTCTCTTTATGGTGATGAGCAGATCCCTAAATGAGTATAAATATACTGTCTATTTTTTAAGAAAGACGGGTGACTAAAGATGCTCTTCGAGTGGTCAGCTCGTGATTTATGAAAACCATACATGTTGAGCTGTCGAATAAAACTGTTCATTTTGTTGTGTCGAAAATAGCGGGGTAGCACGATTTGCTGGAATTTATTTGCGTCTTTGATAATAAACTCGTTTCCTGAAGGTGTCCAGAAAATAACTTTGCTGAATTCGTCGTTCTGAGTAAAAGAATAATTTACATTGAGTATTTAGAAGGTCTTGGAGATGAATCCTGCGACTTCTAAGATTTCGGGTTCTTCAATTTATAGGGATGACATATTAAGGTATAATTTTATTGCTTGGGCTGAATTTAAAATAAATATATATTGTGAATTTTCGATTGAACGTTAATTCTATCATTGCATGATTTGATGAATAGCTAAGTCTATTGAGATCCCTCCATAATCATCATGTTTTTAATACAAACTTAAAATTAATGGATGTTAATATATTAACGCAGAAGCTCTTATTAGATAAGTAATATGTAACGGATAATAAAAAATTGCATGCTGATTCACAATGGTTTATCATCACCAATTAGTAGCAAATGATTTATTATCCGAGTTACTGGTACTTTTTTTATTTATTTACTTTTATGCTATATTTATAACATGCCGTTACTAATTACATTTAGCTTAATTAAGATTATTCACAACCGAATTATTACTCGAAAGACTCATTTTCTTTTCAATTTCCTGTTTTCAATCAGTATTTTCATTTTCACAATTAATAGTTTTGCAAATATTAAATACTTGAATATCACAAAGATTTATGCATCAATTTAAAATGAAAGAATTATTTTATATTGAGATGTTTGCAAATTGAATATTTATATCCAAATTTTAAACAAAGATTATTGAACAAACATAAACATGCTTTCTTCAAATAACTCCTGAAATGGATCACATCTAAAGTCATGCGTTTGAATTCCATTCAGATCATTGACTGCCATTTGATTGTTGTCACAAATATTAAAATATATAAAAGAAAAATATAGCAGAGAGAGGTTTCGATCCTCCGACCTTTGAGTTATGAGCCCAACGCGATACCACTACGCCACCCTGCTTGATCTGATTCATTACCATCTTTCAAACATTTCAATTATCTCTGTAAAAGCCTTGGATGGGTTATCATACTATGATCCTATTAAAAAAAATTCCATAAATATCATATTATAAAGCTGATTAGCACTATGAAAAAAAAATTACTTTTATCAATTGACTTCAAAAATAACATAAATGAATAACAAGTTATGTTTAAATAGCGAGACAAACATATTTTAGATTATGTAAAGCATGATTGACTCAAGCTGCCCAGAAGGAGCGAGCAACATACTCGACCATATCGTTAACGTCCTTAAATTTCTCAGCAGCGTCGTCAGGGAATTATATCTTGAATTCCTCTTATACAAGCACTGTAAGTTCGACATAATCCATCTCGTTGAAACCTTTATAATTGAGAATGTACCCAATTCAAACCATTGAGTTCGCATAGTCATTTTTTAAAGATCTTGAACGCCGTCCATACAAGCTATAACTCTTGCGATTCTTCGCGCAACTTCGTTTGGATTTATATAGTATCCTAAGTATTAACGAAAGTACCAGACTTAGGGTTTTTAGTGACAATTGCTTGATAATCGATTTCGTGGTGTTCTCCTCCGCTGAACGTAAAATAAGGCTTATATGAGATGGATCTTTTCACGAAATTTACAGCTAGCTTTCTAATCATTTATTAATAATCAATTTAATATCAACTCCAGTCATCTCTAATACATCAAATAAAATAGGAAAAGGATGTTAAGAATCAATCGCAAAATGAAATAATCTCATCGACTGGTGGGATGATCCTTAAATATTTTAATAATTATTTTACAATAAAATATCAAATGCAATAAAGAATAAGATCTGCTGGCACATTAATGCCCCAACCTCAATCTACTTTGGAGAAAAGAAAGAGATAATTAGAGTCATACTCTAAAAATGTTTTTTTTAGACAATAAACTAACAACAAAAACTTATCTACTCCTTTTACTGCTTCGTCAAAGCGCCACCGCCTTGCAGAAAATATCCATTTTTCAATAACACCTTCGCCCTATGATGCTAAAATTGATCCATCAAGCATTCGTCGCCCTTTTACTGAAGAAAGATGTCATCGCAGATTATATTCTCCTCTCGAAGTCATCCGTACGAAATCAAAATGTGAAAGCCTTTAACTTGTATCACAAACTGATAAACCTCAACAAAATCCTACAATTAAGGTCAATTTTTTGAAAAAAGGAAGCGGTATTGATCGAGCTATAATAATTAATATTCTAAAGAGTAAGCTTAATCTTAACGTTTGCGCTTCTGCATTTTGTTACAACGATGCTCCAGATAATAAATAATTTGCAATGATGTTGTAGAAACAAATTCCAAAGGGCATAAGAGACGTTGTTGGAGTGGAATAAATGATGAGAATGAGTCACATCATGACAGGGGCCAATTTTAAAAGCACTAGTCTTACTCATAAATTAAATAAAAAGTTAAAGGAAAGTAGACCACGTAAGTCAAGCATGTATATATAAGATGACGATCATCTAACTCTTAAATCAATCAAAAGATGGTGAAAATACAAATAATCAAAATGATGTATATATTCAATTTTTTACTGGAATTGATAGGTTAATATGAAAAATATCTTAATCATTGCTAGCGTACAAAATCACTAGACCAGTTAATACTTGGAGTTGTACTGTTAATGCTTCTAAATAATTCGCAAAAAGGTTATCTATGTTCTTATTCACCAATAAATTGGCTTTTTAAAGCTTGTTATGCGCTTATCCTTTCAGATGGTTAGACTTTTAGCATTTCAGCTAGCAATTACAGTTATCCTTCTCCAATATCTTATTTATGAGGGAAATATATCTTGCATTGGCGATTGAGAAACAAAATATCCATTGCATCTTTACCATAAAAAAGAGGTTTACCATATAAAATTTGATAGTATATTGCTCCGAGGCTAAATATGTCACTTTAAATTCTCATACGAGCTGATTAAATATCTTTTATTCTGATAATTTCAGGGGCCACAAAGCCAGGAGTTCCACACCGGACAAAGATATATTTGGGATCATCAATGTGAGTTGCTAATCCGAAATCAACAATTTTGATCGAGTCAAGAGTGCTGTTAATCATGATATTCTAAGGCTTTAAATCTCTGTGGAGAATTCTTAGTTTTTGAAGATCAGCTATTCCTACTAACAAAGACTTTAATATTATTTTTCTTTCTTAAATTGTTAGATTGGGATTTTTTTTAAGAAAAATATCGAGAGTTGTTCCAGATAAATACTCGATAGAAAGGTAGAGGGAGTTAATAGATGAACAAACTCCATAGAGTTTAACGATGTTTGGACTGTTGATGCGCCTCATTAACTTAATTTCATTTTAAATGGCTGCTCTACCTTCCCCCTTGAATGCCGCTTATTTACAAAAACTTTTAATGGCAACTTTTCTCTAATTCGAACCTTTTTGAAAATCAATAGCCTCATAAACTGATGCAAAAGTACCTTTTCCTATTTTACGCATAGGTTTAAACTGATTATGAAAGTCTCCACGAGTGACATATTGTATTAATATTCTTTCCCATTCAAGGCCTCTTGACCAAAAATCTCTATTTAGTCGGATCTTCAAATCATTGAAAGTAAACTATAGTCCATTAGCAATTCCGTTCGGGTCGTAAATGATTATAAAGGTAAGGTCCAAAGATATAGGAATCTTCAATACCTTATTTTTTTGAATGAGCTTAATTTCATTGGGATAAAGGTACAGATCGGTAAATTGTTGGTTCTACATGAAGGAATCAAAGATGATATGATCACTATCAGATGTTTATTGAAGATATGATTACTTTTAGCTCTCCATATTATTATTTGGCAAATTAGCAATTTTATAATATTAATCCCTTTTCGCCAATTATATTTACAGAAAGTATACCTATTAAATTTATAAATAATAAATCAAAGTACTCTTATATTTTGCAAATTGACATAAATTTAATACACCTAACTTCTACTTTTTTTTCATTATCTTGGAAAGGTTTAGGTCATTAAATTGAGCACTGATAAAAGAAGGTCTAATAGAACAATAATCCAATTTCTAAATAAATTTAATTTGTGGCATCAATCATCATATAAGATTAATTTAAATTCTGCTTATTGGCGCCCTATAATAAAACATGCAAGAAGTTGGACACATTGAACTCATCCTTGGACCTATGTTTTCCGGCAAATCATCTGAAATGCTGAGAAAAGTAAGAAGATATGAGCACGCTCGTAAAAAATGCTTAATTGTTAACTACTTTAATGACAATCGTTACTCAATCTAAGATGTTGCCTCAACTCACGATAAGTAAATATATCTTTATTTAGGGTTTCGATGAAGGCTATTAAGACTGCTACTCTTACTTCCATCATTTCTAGAGCTCTTATCCATGATGTTGTTGCTATTGATGAGGGGCAATTTTTCCCAGATATTGTGGAAGTCAGTGAGTACTTAGCCAATGAGGGAAAAGTTGTAATAATTGCTGCTTTGGATGGAACTTTTCAACGAAAGCCTTTTGGAAATATTTTAAATTTAGTTCCTCTTGCTGAACAGGTTTCTAAATTGTCTTCAGTGTGCATTGACTGTGGTAAAGAGGCAGCTTTTACTCGTCGAACTGTAGATAGTCAATAAGTGGAGCTTATAGGAGGAGAAGAGACTTATAAACCTGTTTGCAGATCATGTTTCGGCTTAAAGCACCCATAACGAATCAATATATAAATGATCTAGGAGAATTCAATGAGCCCTTTGATTAATCCTGAAACTAAATTAGTTTCGCAAAAGAGTCTATGAAAGCAAGCTGATTTCTGTTTAAGCTTATCATTAGTCATTTATTGCAATATTAATTTAGATTAATATTTGAGATCATAGAAATCTTATTGGATTAACCATCATTTATGTGCGAGGGCGGGACATGTATCTCTAACTTTAATTATTGCCTTGGTGAAATCTTTCCAGTGCTTTTGAATCCACTCTAAATGTGTATAGTGGTGCTCAATTGAAACTACTTCTCGAACAATTCCTCCAAGGGCTTTGATGCATTATTCAGGATAATTGTATCTGATAAACTCGGCCATTTTCTTTTGATTACAGTCGTCCAAGAAAAATGGTAATTAATCAATGACTTTTCCCAAATCAGTCAATGACTCGTTAAACTTACCAATGAGAAGATCATGGTCCATCTGTTCAAATGTTAAAGAAAGTCTATAAGCTCCTTCTGCGCAATCTCCTTTATTGACAACTTCAAGTAGCTCTTGATCTTTAAGAAAAGGGCATTTTTTTTGAGCCTGAGTTTTATAGATAGTTTCAAATGCAGTCAAATCTAAATAAGATGATATTTACACACTAAGATGGCTTTCTGATTTTTATCCTTATCTTCGGCTGACAATCTCATTATCTTAACTAAGAGTTTCGCTTCTCGAGCCAATACTTTTAAGCAAGGGTCTGGAAATTATTCTCTATAATTTTAAGCTAATCCCTCTGCTCCACATGTGTCAAGAACTGTAGGAAATTCTTCTGAAAGTTCTTCTAGAGAATCTATAATTTTTTAAAGGTCCATTTGTTCAACAGCTTTTTTGACATTCGATTGAAACAATTTAGTTTAAGAAAAGCACTGAGCCATTGTTTACTATCCGATCATTAGTGAGGCGGCAAGGGTAATCACAGCTATCAAAACTACAACTCTCATAATAATAGATTAATGATTAATATTAAGGACATCAATATTATAACTTAATGCTACAGAAAGGGCAAAATGAATTATTTGAGTTTAACAATTCGTAAAATTAAACATGAATTTATATCATTTTTTAGAAAGTTTAAGAGTAGTCTTTGCTCCATGAATTGGAGGAAAATAAGGCTTTGATTTAGCTTTACGAGATAAATTGGTTGCCTTTGATATGTTAGTCACTAAACTATGATTGTCAATCGTCTTACTGCCTGTAAATTCGGGATCTTTTAAATTTGCTGTTGAACTATAGATTGGCTTTTATGGTTGTAATGAGTGAATAAAATACGGCTTTTTAACTTCTTTTATTGTTTTAATTAAAATCGAAGACTTGCTGTGCCCCATATTTTTGACTAATCGCTTGGGACTTTTTTATCGTTATTGTTTTTCTTAGTCTTAACTTCCATAGCTTACTTCCTCATCAGTTTCCCAATCATCCTAATTATCTCCATCAACAATGATAATTTACTGTTAATCTTGTTTCTATTATCTTTGCATTCTGTCGACTGTATAAACATTAAAGTACTTCCCTATCTATGTTCTGAGACGAAATTGTGAAACTTATTGTATAGGTCTGGATTAGTTTTTGCCGTTTTTGACAGGCTTTACAGCAATTTTTGAGATTATTCGATGTTACCTTCTTGAAGTGCCTTCAGCAGGGCTAATTTTTGCTATAAAGAAGTCTTTGGTCTTTAAATTTCCATAAAGTAATTTTAAAATTATATGATAGTTTTTAAGATAATAATCTTCATTCGTTAACCAACTATTCTAATATCTTTTAATAGTATGTATTTTCCCTAAATTAAATAGATTTGATGATAAGTTTTATCAAAGATCACACCTATTGCAACAGTACTTCGGTTCGTCTGTTCCAATCTTTCCATATCTCTGATATATTTTGTACTTGATTGATTTCATACCCGCCTATCTTTCTCAGAACATTCTCATAATACAAGGATTTTTCCTGTTTGAAGCGGTCAATTTCGATGAAAGCCACCAAAGCAATGATGATATCAGTCAGAAGTTAAACTTCATCTTTCTCCCTTTTTAAAGTTTAGTTTTCAACTTATAGTTTATACTTATGCTCAGAATTGGATTTCTTTCCTTGAATAATGTCATTGATGGCCTTATTATTTTCACTTATTTTTATTTATAGCTCATACTTTCTGTTTTCATACTACTCAATTGCTTTGATACCTTCAAGAAAAGCCTTGCCATCACGCTCTTCATGTTTTGTTAAATCATAGAGAAGCCAAAATGGGTTTTGGCTCATACTTTCCTTTATAATAACTTCATGTTCATGAAATTTAGCTTATGATGAGTTTGTGCAAATCAATAATTACTCTTTTTATGTACATTCTATTAAAATCTATCGCTCAAAAGATGGCAAGTATTTTGAAAAAAGAAGAGCTGTATATGCCTATATTTACGATAGTATTTGTCCAACTTATCTCTTGCTTCTGCCAAAGCCTTTACTACAATTTTGAATTTATAGACATGGGCTTCGGTGCGAGTTATTAGTTTAGTAAAATCATGAATTTTGCTTCTTACTTCAGTGGTGATTAATTTCTAAATTATAAATATGATACTCCTGCTAGGGATGAAAAATTTTCCTTATATTTGTTAATAATTTCAATGGTACTCGGATTTGGCCATTTTTCAAAGGTTGAGCTGAGATCTTTTTAAGCTGACCTCAATAGAGCCTGAAATTATTCACTGTTGTAAAGATGAGGCAATTTGGTCATTTTTCGAACAAAATCATTTAAATATCTTTTCCTTTTTCTCACTAATTACTCGTCTTTAATGGCAATAGTCTTATCAGGAATGGAAGGTACGAAACATCCTGGAAATCTTTTTACAAGGGCAATTCTCATCTTGAAAAATTAATTGTACCTTCGGAACACATCAATGACTCCATTTTTATCTTCTCCTGAAATATGATATACTGTGTATTTCATGAAACCTGAACCTCGAATCTCATTTGCGATAATTGACAAATTTATTCCAGCTCCCAATTCGGAATTGGCTGTCAAAGAAGCATCAGCATAAATTCCGACTTATTTGTGATCGATTCTTTTTTTGGTTGGAGACTCGATAAGTTTTGGAGCCTAAGTTGATTATTTGTATTATAAGTTGTCAACAATTTCTTCTTCTAAAGGTTAACTAAGTTCTTGCTTATGACTGTTATCTACTTTTTCTTTTGGCTATCTTTTTTGAAGTGGATTTCTATTTGATTCATTTGTTTTAAATTACGACATTCAAAACAATTTAAGATATATATATCAATATAATAGCACATTATTTCATAATTTAGATTATCTTTCATATGATCAATAAATGTTAGTCTTTGAAGCAAGGATTAAATTTATATTACAAATATTATCATATTAGGTAATTAGCGTTCACTTGTTATTTAGTTTAGACATTACAATAAAACCCTTAAAAGATTGTATAAACCTTCATTTTTGAAGACTATATTGTAAATGCTATGTTGATGGAGCATAATCATTTTCTTGATTTTAGAATTTGATCTTTGTAATCTTTATGAAGTAAAATTGTTATTTTATTTATCAATAAAACAAGGCTGATAAATTGTTTATTTTATAGTTGTTATCCTTATAGATTTGATTATATTAACGATTGATACAATTTTATTCATCATCACATGTCAGACAACAATCCATGGAAAACACCAAAATCAAACGACCAAGTAATTCATCTTGATAGTTAGACCACACCTAATACTCAAGCTCCATGGCTAAAAAATAACACTAATGCTCCTTCCTTAGCTCCATGGGCCAAAAAAGACCAAACTTCCGATACTCCAAATACGAATGCAAACCAGCCTCCTTGGGCTAAACAAGGTGGCACTTCAAATGCTGTCACTCCTCCTCCATGGAGCAAACCTACTGTGTCAACTTAAAATATAAACTCAAATCCTACCATATCAACCCATCCAGAATTAGTAAAAAGCATTCCTCCCTCAACTGAAAAATTAAATTCTACGCCATCCATATCAAGCAATCCTCCGTGGATGAAAACTAATAACAGTTCAGGACCAGGAGCTAGTCAAACACAATCTCAACCTCCTTGGGCAAAAACTAATTTAACAGTTAATACAAGCGAAACTGCGTCAACTCCACCATGGGCAAATAAAACTGGGACTCCCACTAATGCTGTATCGACTCCAAAAAATACGAATGTTCCCAATACAAACACAACAGTTGACTCTACTCCCCCATGGGCGAAAAAAGGGAATACTCCAGCAACAGAAAACACTTCTTCCCCTCCGCCATGGGCAAATAAAGGAGGGTCTCCGGCAAATCCTCCCAGCGGTACCAATACGCCCACTACTGCAAATCAGCCAGCCTGGATGAAAAATAATGCTAACTCTACAGTTGTTCAGGGAAACGATTGGAAATTAAAGCAAGCTGCTGATATTGAGAAGCAAAAAAAGGAATTATAGTTTAAGATGTTACAGCAAGAAGAGGAAGAAAAAGAAAGAAAAAGACAAGAAAAAGAGAAGAAATAAAAGTAAAAATAATAAGCTGATATGATGAGAGAGTTAGAAGCCATGGCCAAAGAGGAAGACCTTTCTAAATTGAGAGAATAATATGATTAGGAAGAAGAAAGGAGGAAAATAGAAGAATAATAACGATTAATTCAGGAACAAAGAGAACGAGAAAGAAGAGAGCAGGAATAGCGCTTGAGCAGAGAAAAAGAGGAAGAGGAGAGATTTAAAGCCAAACTCATGCAATAAAAAAAATAACTATAAAAAAATAGAATTAAAGAAAAAGATTAAGAGAAGACAACTCAATTAAGGAATAAGCCAAAGGCAATTCGAAAAAGCAAAAAAGATAGTTTTGAACCATAAATTGCTCACGTGAGTCAATTCTAATCACCATTCGATAAAGACATGAAATCATAATAAAATTTATTCCATAAATACCAGCGATTAATCAATAAATAGGCAAGTGAAAGCGATTACAAGACTAAAATTGAAATTCAAAAAGCCATATTGCAAACACAATTATAGTTTCAGCGAGAGAGTCTTAGTTAATTAATCAACCTCATGGAAAAGAAAAAAGTGACTAATCGTCGAAGAAAGATTGTCTTCAGTAATAATATGGAGATTCAATACGCTCTATGCGAAGGAAGAAAGGGATAATCAAAGATTTAATTTGTGACTGATGAGGTTTAGTAGCTTAAAAACAGATTTTTACAGTATGAACTGCTGACCAGATGCATTTTAAGTCTATTAAAAAAGAAAATGAATATTCATTTGAGAATTCCTCTTCTAAATATGGCTGAATACAAGGGAGTGAGTTTTTTGATAGAATACATCTGTCAAGAGCTGGCTAACATTATTGAAATCGATATCGACTTATTTCAAGAAATCAACAACTAAATTTTAATCTTGTAAAAAGAGTTAGACCTTAATTATGATAGCAAATATCAACATCTGAAGCCAATTACACGAAGTCAACTCATGATTAAAAAGATAAATATAGATTACGAAGATTACTATATTCTCTACATCAAACCAGAATCAAAAGACGCAAAGACCAAAAATAATGGAGATAGTCCATCATCTAAAAGCCCATCTAAGAATCTTAAAGCAAATAACTTCAACAATCAGATACTGTATCTTAATGATATCACTTATATGGAATCTATCATTCAACAAACTTCGCTTCTGCCTTACTATGCTCCTTCTTTGCTAATCAATAAATCAAGTCTTGAATATTATGATAAAATGGCTATGCCTTCTCAAAAACAAATTTTAAAACAAATTTTATTGGCCAATGCCATTAAGACTGTCTACAGTAGTTGTCAAGGAGAAGTCTAAGAATAATCTTTTTTTAGATTGGTCCTGGAGGGAAATAAATAAATTTGGGATATGATTAACTTAACAGGTTATCTAGATAGATAGGTTCCAACTCCAGCAGTTCTTGCTTACATGCAAAATACAGTTTCTATTAAATTCCATTTCAGTAATGGTATGTACACTAAAAGCGAGAACTAATTGGTGAAGGAAGTAAAGCCAACTGTCTATATCCAACGTCATGAATTATAGTTGCTTTAATTCATGAAAAATATATAGAAATACATTTATTAAGATAAGTAAGAGTTAGCTGAGCAGTCCCTTAATTTGAATCGAATGCTATGGGAATAGGTTGACAGGCAAAATGGTTCGTTTAATTTTTTACAATTAAAGTATGAGGTGAGCTATCTGCTGTACAGAAAGAAAGAGGATTAGGCTCTTTCACTTTTGGACAGCAACAGGGAAAAACTACCTCCTTTGGCAATTTAGCATATTCCAATGGCACTTTTGTACCTTAAAATTTATATTTCTATGGACGCGGAAATACCACTCTTGAAAAAGTTATCAGAATTACTTGAAGTGTTGGATTTCTATTTTCAGGAGGAGACTATTACCCATGCCTACGTTTATATTATTGTTGGCACCTACTTTTCCAAAAAAACAAATGATGAGCAGTAGGAAAGGTAAAGCAAAGTCATAACATTTTACGAACACGCTCTCAACATCATCCTAAAGCTATATGGAGATAAGGCTCAATAACTGGCAGAAGTATATCTTAACAGAGCCAATGCCTTTTTAAATTTAGGTTTATATGAACTTTTCCATAAAGACATCCAACAAGCCTTGAAAATTTTTAAGGGGTATTCAAAGAGCGGCTTGAGGATAGCAGAATGTAACCAACTGTTAGGAAGAGTGAAATGCCTGCAAGATAAAGTAAGTGAAGGAGTTGAGTTGATGGAAAGCAGTAGTAGTTTGTTTATTAAAATGGCGAACTATATGTAGGCGTTGAAGATTAATTTTGAAATTCTGCCCTTCCTCAATCACAATTAGGCAGAATTAGAAGTAATACTATATTAATGTAGGCTAAACTTTAATAAATTGCAGAAATATGTTTCACCTATAAATCTGTATGGGCTTTCCGCAAACTTATAGAAATTGTACTGGACCGCGAACTTAATTGCTACACATCTGTGAATGTCCATCATCTCAGTGATATCTTTGAGACTGACGAAGAAGACGATCGTACAAACGAAGAAGTATTAATTGACTTGTAAGATCAAATTAAAGGTTTTACAAGCTTTGTATAAATACTACGATGGTCGCTTTCCATTATAGCGGCCAAAATAGTAAACCATCGATAGATAACAGCCGATTACGAAAAGGCTTACAACATAATGAGCGAGGTTTTCCATTTTTACAAAGCCGAGTAAAACACGAAACCTCTAAATTTGAAAGAATCCCATCTGTTATGATAGCGTATTCATATATATTCAAATGAAAAGTAAATCATTATTAAAATTGCCAAGTCTACTCAATTTAGGTGCTGTCCTTCCAGGACAATATGGCGAGATAGTTTTGCCTCTCAAATCAGTAACAGTAGCTTTTTTAAATTTGGAACTTTCCAAAAAAGCCATCAGCTCAGGATTTTTTCTTTTGAAGGAAGGCACAAATGACTGCAAAAACTAGATGAATCTAGTGATAAAACCAGGAACATCTATAAATATCATCGTTGCATCTTACCCCTAATAAATTTTGAAGAGCACATCCTTCAGCGGAGAGTTATATATCAGTGAGGAGAATAACACTCATACCATAAAACTGGTGTATAAAGTAGAACTTCCACGAATACTTTGCAAAAAAATGCTATAGAATGTGGCGACTAAGGAAAGATTTATTCGTATTATCATTAACAAGGCGGTTACGAATGAAGGACGAATAATGCTAACCAATCAAGAAACTTATGGGTTGCAACTGCAGCCAGGACTATTGATGAGCAGTTCAATTGCAGATAAAGACACACCTTTTTTGTTAAAAGTCAATGGATCTGCAATTTAAGTCGAATAAAAAGAGCAATTCATCGTTTATTTGACACTGAGCACCAATATTGGTTTTAAACAATAGTTTAAAGGAATGAAGAAGTGTGTCCTACGTAATGTGCTGACACTTAAAACAAACTCCACTCTTTTCTGGTGCTTACCAATTGAGATACTAGTCATTTTTGTCAAGCAGCCAGAGATAAAATAATAATGATTCAATTGTATTCACATACTCCACAAATATTTTAAGGGCAATCTTTCAATAGAAAGAGTTAAGCATATATCATTCGACTGCATTTTCAATTCAATTTTGTCATCAAAATAATTGTATGACAATTAATTTTTAATTTAGCAATGGGTATCTTTCGAAATATTTTTAAAGCAGCCACCACCATCACTTCAAGTGCTTTTTATTTGGGAGGCTTCTATACATTCTTTGGATATTTCTATTCGCAAGAAATCAAACACAGACTGGGAGATTGTTAAAAATGCTAAGCCATATAAATCGAGCAGGTAGAGAAATAACTGAGGCAAAGGGAAGACCTATAGGTCAATAGCATATAAACTATATTGTTTGTCAACAACATATTTACCTTTTATTATCGAACATGGAACTTTCGTGAATATGAGTCGATGTGCAAACATTTTCATAAAAATGTAATCCAATTGATCCTAAAAAACTATAAATAATACGGTCTTCTGAACAATACGCAGCAGATGGAAGAGGAAATCAGAAAATAAGATATCAACGCCAGTCTATTAGCTAAAATACTACAGGTTAAAGAGCTGAACATGCAGATCATGAATTTATATGCAAACTAGTATGTTAAGATAGTTTAAAAACAGAAGGATATGCGAACGGGCAATTTAATAGGTCTTACACAGTAGTAGGCTTACAATATCAATCTGATTTTTAACTACATTGAGAAGGGAGAAAGAATGATCTTTAAGAATGAATAAAAATTTTGGGAATATAAGATGCTGCAGAATGATACCAAGAAGCATCGATACAATGATACCATTTTCAGATTGCTCTTTATCTGAAATTAAATTTCATATTATTTACTGGTAATTGTTTTGCGAATTAATAATTAATATTAAGATATGTCATACACTAACTAACAGCTCAGAACGGCAGTCGATGCAGTTTTCGTCAAATATGATAAGGACAACAGCGGATATCTTGACGTTGATGAGGTCTTTAATCTTATTAATGATGTCTTGAAGTTCATTAAATCGAGTAGGCAAGTGACCAAAAATGAGGTTTACCAGTTTGTGAAAGCTGTCGATAAGTCTGGAGATAACAGAATTCAAAAGCCTGAGTTGCTTTAGATATTCAAGAAAGTGATCTGAGATATGATCTTCAATCAAAAATATATTCCAAAGTTTTACTGTATTCAATAATATTTTGTATTCGATTGTACTCTCCGATACACTTTTTGTAATTATGTTCAAGTAAATTATTGTTTTAAGAAAAAAACCGTAATTTTTTAAATTACAACAGATTTACAAACGTGAGGATAGACTATTATAGGAATAATGCAATATGAGAACAATGCAACTTTACATTTAGTCACAATAGCTTTTATCTCAAGTCATAAGATACTATTT
>Ga0302191_10001343_pt1 | contig 15677 bp, 12 predicted proteins | sample II_Bog_E3_1_FD_198775 | JGI IMG/M metagenome (GOLD analysis project Ga0302191, IMG submission 198775) | Peat permafrost microbial communities from Stordalen Mire near Abisko, Sweden - II_Bog_E3_1 | ecosystem: Environmental > Terrestrial > Soil > Wetlands > Peat | place: Sweden: Abisko...
TGTCTGTGCCGAACACAATATCAATGTCGAGACTGATCTTAGACTTCTAGAGATTCGAAAGGTATTTTATCACTAATACAGAGCGATAATGTTGCTGTTTTCAAAAACGACAGTACAGGAGAAATCGTGGAGAGAATTTATAACCATTTTTACAGTCTTATGCCAACAACAACTCACTCCTCATTGAAGGACGCTGGACTTGCAGACTCAACTGGTTTCCTTGATGTCAACCCATAAACTCTGCAGCATAAGAAATATAACAATATCTTTGGTCTTGGAGATGTTATTAACGTCCCAACTACTAAATCTTTTTACGGAGGACTGAATCAAGTTGCTGTAGTCAGAAATAACGTCGAAAGAAAGCTTAATGGTCTGTCTCTGAATGCTAAATATGATGGATACGCTAAAGTCAAACTTAGCACTTCCCCATCAGCTAATGCTAACATTGAACATAAATATGGAGGATAGGAAATAGCTTTTTCTACCGACGCGCTCTCCTCTTCTTTGAGGTACAAACTTTATACCATGTTTGGTAAGCATAGCCACTAAGAAATTATCAAATTCAAAAGCTGGGGTCCTCCTAACTATAAATTCAAGAAATCATTTGATGCTACTGATGCAGCTCCAGCTTCACCAGCTCCTGCCAGTTTACATCCCGATAAGAAGACTGCTTGAATGATTTAGTATGAGATAAATTCTGACTATTGAATAAGCTGATGAGAACAGTACAGGTTGAATAATTTAATTACCATTTATAAGTCATGAATTTGATAATAACTCCGTATTCGGTATATATTATGTAAATTTCAAACATATTAAATGTATTTTCAATAAGTTTCATGGGTAAGATTCTATGTCGGTTTTTAAATTTTATCAAGCAAAAGTACAGAGATTAAGATGTGTTGTCAAGCCACTAATTGCGATCTTTAATTTGTTGAAATTACAATATTAGATTTAGAATTTAGATCTACTTTATCATCATATCATACTTTAATGCAACTAGCTGTCAAGAACATCTTTGGATTCGCACAAATTGGCTTTGTCGGATTGGGTAATATGGGATTCCCTATGGCTATTAATCTCGCCAAACGAGGACACCAAGTCTTTGCCTTCGATATTGATACTAAGAAATAGGAGGAGGCTCTCAAGCACAACATTGTTTTCCGCAAATAAGTCAAACAAGTTGCAAAAGATGCCAATATTTTTGTCACCATGCTCCCTAATTCTGAACATTCTCAAAATGTTTGCCAGTCAGAAGGCGGCCTCTTCAAGAACGCAGCCAAAGATTCATTGATTATTGATTGCAGTACCATATCTCCTACAGTATCTATGTCTCTCAACACTGCTGGTAAATCTCACAATATGACTTTTGTGGATGCTCCCGTGTCAGGAGGAGTGACTGGTGCAGCTGCCGGAACTTTGACCTTCATGGTGGGTGCCGAAAGCGAATAAGTTTTTAATAAAGTTAAGCCCATCCTTGAATGCATGGGTAAGAGCATTTTCAACTGTGATAAGGTTGGAGCTGGACAAATTGCTAAGGTTTGTAACAATATGGCTTTGGCGATCTAAATGATTGGAATTTCTTAAGCATTGGCTTTGGGCAAAAAATTAGGAATGAATGAAAGCATTCTTACAAATATTATGAAAGTTTCTAGCTCAAGATGTTGGAGCATTGATACCTATAATCCAGTTCCTGGAGTGATGGAAAACGTGCCTGCATCCAGATAATATTAAAGAGGATTTGGCTGTGAATTAATGCTTAAAGATATAAAGTTGGCTTTAGGAGCTGCTAAAGAGGTCAACTGCAAGACTGAACTCGGTGACAAATCAAAGCAAATCTACGAAAAGCTTGTCGCTGAAGGTTACTCAAAGAAGGACTTCGGTGTAGTCTATGATCTAATCATAAAAAACAAACTTTGATCATTAGATGTTATCTGATTCTGAATGAATTGATTCTTGAATAATTACAACAAATATCATAGTAGTCCTCAACTCAATTAAATAATGAGTGAGGAAAAAACATAATTGACAGGTTACGAGAAATATTTACAACGAAAAGACAGCTCTAAGGAACAAGTGTACGTGCGATTAAATGAAACTGGACGCAAGGAGTATATGAAGTATGTGAAGAAGTCATACGAAATGATGCTGTTTTGGATTGGTTTTGGTGGAGTTATGGGTTTCCTTTCTTATACTTTTGCTCCCTCCGTTCGGTTTCTGCGTAATCTTAATAGCTTTAAAACTATTCGTATGATGTTGACGATTCTTCCACTGTTCGTGTTCCCCTACCACGGTATAAAGTTCATGATTGCCTATAAACGCAAAGGTGCAAGGGAAGTGGGAAAAGACCCTAATAATATCTTAAGCTAACAGTAATATGAGTAAATGATGCTAGAACAGTCAAAGGTAAAGCCTAAAGCTTCAGATATACTTTGATTTATGATTTTATATGAACGAAACTATCAATATAAACATATGCTATATCAAAGCAATTTGTGAGGCTTAAAAAGCTGGAAACAATTAATCCAAGCAGAAGGATTTAAGCGTTTAGTTTGTTGCAATCACCTTTGTATCTAAAGACATATTTAATCTTTGAAGAATTGTATAATTCCACTGTATCTATAATTTATTAAATAGGATAGGATAAAATCATCTGGTGAGCAGAATATAAATTTATTAAATATATTCATGAGTCGTACAAATATGTAAGGAGACGAAGAATAATCTCCGCTTGAGAAAAAAGATGAATTAGATGATGATAACAATTTTCGGTTTAAAGGGTTTGCTTCTATTTATCAGAAAAAAAGTTCAGCATCTAATCACAGATCAAGGAGATGCATTGCACTCATTTTATTAGTATTAGTATTTGTATTTATTGTTTGGAATTATTAGTCAGCGAATGATAAATCAGACGAATTGATCAATTCTCAAGGAATTGGGTGGGAGAAAAATACAGCCTTACATTAGCAACTACATAAATTAAAAGATACAAAGATACAAAATCTTGAAGCTTCTAATTAATTACTTTAAAAAAAGGTTGAATAAAGCAACAAAGAAATTCAAAGACTTTCGGAGAACCTCAATACAGAACATTCCGACTCTAATCTTAAGAATGAGAGAGTTTCCTCAAATTTGGATAGAAAAAATGATATCCCATGTGTAGAATAAAGTCGATTTTTGGTGCCGAAATTTGTTTGGCTGTACCTCAGTCGACCCGCAAATGAGGAGAACTACGTGACTCAAAGGGGCATAGAAAACATAAAATGGTACTCCCAACAAAGCGGGTTCGAACTGAGAATTGTCGGCAGGGACAACTACGGTTTATGGCTGAACACAGACGAGACTGCACAGTTGGGAGCATTAGTCAAAGGCCTTTAGGAAAAAAGAGGGCGAAGTCAATAACTGAACAGCAAGTTTGAGAAGGTGCGATAGACCCTAATTATGCTGCATCTGCTGCATCGGTTCGGAGGGGTGCTCATCAGCAAACAGTATATCTTCACAGAAAAGCTCGACTGGCTGGAATCAATTAAATCCAACATTTTGATAAACACTGGAAACCCCTATACCAAGCCGAAAGTCTTTGCATTTCTGTCGCTTTCCGATGGATCTGTGGTCTCCAAATACAAGAAAAAGGCAAGCATTGAGGTCGATAAATACTTCATTATCTTTCCAGGGCCCAAAGACTATTTTCTCGCTGCCTTGGCAGGAACAGAATACCTTACCGATGTCCTGGGTCAATACATTGCAATTGTGTAGAACCCGAATGCGATTGCCGATATTGTAAACAAGGAAAAAATCACCTGTGGCAATATGAATGTCAACGACTTAAACGTAGCTTTCACTCTCGCCTCTCAAATTGTAATCCAACGCAGACAAGGTCAACTCAATTATAATCAGGATAAATACGAAGGCTTTTATAGAAAATTCGCCATTGACGAGTACGGCCTGCTGACCATAAACTCCTATTACTTCCCCGACAAAATGTGGTTCTACTTCACCAACCGCCTTCGCTACTTCGACAACTTCTTCAACTACGTTGCCAAAATGGCCCAGGATTAGTTTGAGGACTCGATAGGGCCGATGAGGTTCATCGCTAATCCCGATCCGCATGGGGAGTTTAACAGACGCATTGAGAGCGCAAGAGATGGCAAAGGGTATACGATTGTAGAGGGTTCCTTCATGCAGCGTCACCTTTTCATGGACAAAGAGTACGATTTCATTCAGCCAAATCGGTAAAAACGGAACACCGCCGTCACTTTGAAGAAGTGGGACAACTTGCCGAAGACTCTTTGGCTGTACTGGGACAGTGGCTCGGAGAACGCCCCAGTTACCAATCAGCTTTGCATATTGAACTTGATAAAAAATGCAAAAGAAGCAGGCTATGATGTACAGGAAGTAAGTGATGCTAATGCTCATCATTTTATTCCGCAGTCAACTCTTGATAAGATTAGCAATGCAATTAAAAATTCTAAGATGAATATTCTTCCGCAGACCAAATCTGATTTCTTTAGACTAGCATTAATCTCCACCTATGGAGGTATATATTTAGACTCTTCCAACTTCTTCCTTGAGGACTTTACCTGGATCACTGAAGTCAGCAAGGAACCAACGAAATACTTTTTCAATCGATTCGGAGACGTGCCAAAGGTGCTGATGCAGTTCCATCCCATTTAAGGCGGTCCCTTTGATTGGACAGTGGACGAGACTTACAACACAAAGGCAGCGTGGAACTTGGCCTTCGAAAGTAGCTTTCTTGCTGCAGATAAGGATAGTGAGTTTATAAAGGAATGGTTTTAATTGTTCACTTTTTTCGTACTTAGTCCTTACGAAGTGACTGAGAAAAAAATGAGATAATGCAATATGTTTAGTCATAAATGGACCAATAATAATTACAGATACCTAACAGTCATGGACTCCTTGAAGGCAGTATTAGGTTGCAAACAGGCAGATATTGACAAAAACAAATAAAAATATGGTGGGATTACGCATGCTGCTGATTATTATAAGCTTTGGGGTATTAATGGCTTTACGGGAATCCAAAAGTTTCGTTTTTATAATAATTATCCAAATGCTTATCGCAGTATTGTCAACGAGAAGGAAAACGAGGATCCTGTGCTGATGTACCGATATTCGCAGTAATATGCATAACTGGTATATGGGCGAGTCTATAAGGCAATAAAGCTGTACGGTTCTAACAACATTGGCAGTATAAACGAACTAATTATAAGTCAGCGGAATAACAATTTTACTCTGGAGTGTCACCCTGAATCTATCTTTTTAAGATATTTATTTAATAAGAACGAATATGAGTTCTATCAGACCAATAAGTTAAATGTACGATTCCGATCATGATAGAATATCGATATATTTCAGAATATGATATTTAATAATTTATATAATTTTGATAACGATGAGATAATAAGTCGAATCACTCAGTTCATTTCTTTTTGCAACTTGAACTGTTGGTTGTTTTTATTGGGTCCAAATAGAGCTAGCACATCGTCTGACTGCAACATCTTGAAAGCTTAATGCATCTCAGTAGTAGTTACCTTCTCAGAATCATTGTAGTGTCTCAGATACTAAACTAAAAAGTTATCCACACTGTTGGTCTTTTGATATTTTGAGGCGTTAGCGCGCAACAATTACTTAGCTTGTTCTGCAATCTTTGTAACTCTCATCTTGGTTGCTGCTGTCCTGCCAGTAGTTATGATGTCCATATCAATTAACCCTGTCACTGGATCAGTGGCAGCCTGCTGTGTGGCTACTTTGATCAGATTTATTGCTTATTAAACATCTTAACATGTCACTTAGCTGGACAACTTCATCTTAGCGAAGGCTTCGCTCAACCTAATGAGAGATTCGAGCTGACGCGGAGTAGCCGTAATTATCTTCTTGTTGTTACCCAATTGACGCATTTCTGAATAAGCTCTTGACAATCTGCGGCCAGCTTCTTCAGTGATGATTGGATGAACATACTCTCGAGCATAAGTGATATACTTGGCCAGTGTTTACTTCCGGTAAAGTCCTACGCTGAGTTAATCTATAAATACTTAATGTTTTCGGGTTCTTGATTTGAAAAAATATCGAGGATGTGAGAAGCTAGTCGTTTGTCATTATGCTCGTTAGGCACATCCAGCATTATGTATATGAGATCAAAGCGAGTTAATAAAGCAGGAGTTAAGTTAATGTTCTAAACCACTGATTTTTTCGAATCATAGCGAGAGTGCACAGGATTAGCTGCAGCAAGGATTGCAGCTCGTGAATTAAGCTGACAAACGATACCAGCCTTGGCAATTGATATTGTTTGTTGTTCCATAGCTTCAAGCAAAATTGTACGACTATTCACGTCCATTTTATCAAATTAATCGATACAACAGATACCCAAATCGCTAAGCACCAAAGCTCCACTTTCCAAAATGAACTCTTTTGTTTCTGGATCTTTTCGCACATTAGCTGTCAGACCCACTGCACTGGAACCACGACCACTTGTATAGATACCTCGAGGAGCAATTTTATAAACTTGTTGAAGTAGTTGAGATTTAGCAGTTGAGGGATCACCCACTAAACAGATGTTGATATCAGATCGAAAGCGTCCTCGACCCATTTCACCGAAATCCTTCTTTGTTCCACCGAAAAGCTGTGCCAAAATACCTTTTTTGATATCTTCATGTCCATAGATTGAGGGTGCAAAGCTGTTGACTAAATCGTTAAGCACAGTGCTGCTGGCTGCCATATTATTGAATTATCTTTTTTCATCATCATTAAAAATTGAGGTGCCAATTTATGACTTGAACCTGTTTTCCTCAAGAACTCTGAAAGAGATAAGATCAATGTAAGTATTAAAAACTGACTTAAGGTTAGATTTTATCCGCTGCACTTTGGTTGATTGAGCACGATAGATACCTACCACCTCCACTCGGTCGCCAGGACGAATTCCATCAACGTTATTGTCATAGCAAATTATCGTTAAAGAGTGAGGAGTCTCTCCCTCTGGTACATACTATGGTAATTCTTGGAACTTGATGTACTGTTTGTCAGTGAATTGGCAAAGATTATGCATCAGCTGTAGAGTAGAACGGTGCCTACAATAGCGGCATTATGTGGGTTCTTGTACCTTTGCATTCTCCAAGACTACTTAGGAATCCTCTCCGCAATGAGTGCATCTAAACAAAGCTTTTTTCATCTCAGGATATATTTCAGAGCATCGAATAACAATACCTCTAAAGCAGATTAAACGGTTGATGTTGCGTGGTCCCAGATTCTTAACCTCTGTTAGTTAATCAAGATATTTGATTCCCATCATGAGGCGTTCTTGCTTCATCAATCTTTAAGTTTTGTCTGCCTGGTTTACATTCTCATCCAGTATGAAATTCTTTTAGTATAGTCCTTTGAGGGCATAGTCAAAGAGACTGATCATTTAGGCGGGAAAATAGATAAACTGATAGTAGAGTTCACGGTCATGTTCTTTGAGATGTCGACCCTGAACCTCAAAGATGTAGCCTTCTGTCAGCTACAAGTCATAAAGCTGGTTACGATAAATTTTTTCAGTGACTGAAGTGCCATCGACCAGCCGAGTAACTTCGAAGTTCACGATAAAGTTTTCAAGGGAGCTTACAACGTTTTTCATTGAGATGTTTGTTCCATAAATTACACCGCCTTCATCACTAGCGAGGGAATTGGTTTCTTGGATCTGGTGAGGAGTAAATATTCCTGAGTGATTGTGAGGACTCTGATGGATGGCATGCGGCATACTCAAGTAGGAACGTGATTGGATTGGTGTACGACGGGGAGTGTCACGGGGATTTGAACGAGACTAACTCATCAATTAATATTTGTTTGAACTGAGCGGACAGTTATAAATGCAGACTAGCATAGTACATTGCCATAGGCAATATTCAAATTTTGAAAATTGCCCCCCATATAAATTAGAGGCATAAACAGCATAAAAAGTCATAGAACAGTCATCCTCTAGTGGGTACTATCGATATTTGTAATTATCACCTCATTTTATCTCGACTGCTCATTGGTGTCGAAAATTAATATTGCCAAGATATGAGTAACAAAGAGCCTATCCAGACGAACTCCTACCTCTCCGAATTACTTTTGTTTCAATAAAATTTCCTTGCACTTGTGCATGCACAAGTCTATCGTAGTCAGTCACCTCCTCCCGAAGTATCAATTTCTCTATAGTAGTCTGTCCTAAAATTTCAAATTAATTTCCTATCGGAAACAAACGATCAAATAAGCACCATGGTAGCTTAACTTACTGATCAGTTGGTCAACAAAAAAAGATATTATGAACTGAGTCTGCGTGATTGTTTTCAGAAGTGGCTGCAAGCAGATTATTTGTGTCTACTCAGAATTAATCGATTTGATGTTACAAAACTATCTCTCTATGGCTTTGACATCTATGTATCTTGCTTATGATGAAGGTTGATCCATTAGAAGCAGTATTACAGGTGCTGACGAGATTGGAATCTGCAAAGAAAATAGTGATTGATGCTCATCAGACCTTATAATCTGGGGAAACGGCAGAAACTGCTTTACAAAAAGGATGGGATACATATATCCTGTATGCTAATCACTGGAAGCTATCCTTCAATATGTATATTTTGAAGGAGTACCTAAGAGTGGGAGGAAAATCATTTTTACGTAAAGACAGATAAATAGTATTCACAGGTATTAGTAATTTCTATAATGGACTTGCTCCAGCTTTAATTGCGCAAAACTATACACAGCTATTGATAGAGATGGCTGACATCAATAACTGCCTCTATTATTTTCATCCCAGCTTCAATTACTTTCAATTTTATTCCTTACTATTTCCCCTAAATCCAACAGTTGAACCTATTTTCGCTTGCATGCGTGAAGTTGGAGAAAAATGTTTACGAACTAATATACTAACTCCTTTACTATTCGGTCTCCTTCGTCATCGTTAGTCTTTTCTAAGATTTATTGCTTAAGCAAATTCGCCCTTTTGGTTGCCTTATTTGAATGTAATCATCTCTGGCATATCAATTAACCTGAAATTTAGAATTCTTTAATATTAAGAAATTCTCTAAATTTTTTAACTAGCTACTCAAAAAGCAGGATTGTTAGGAGAACTACGTACTGAAGAAATCACTGGTGAACTGGAGGAAGGCTGGCGTGATGCTAAGGAGTTTTTTATCTCTGCTGTTAAGGTTGGTTTTAACAGTGGAGATGTACAAACTTGGAAAATGGTGGAATTTTAAAGCATTGGAGTAAGGATTATCGGCAGTCTTGCTGATGGTATGCTGTTGAATGTGGAAGACAACGGTGAAAAGCTTAAACTTTACCTCTAGAGCGAAAGCGAAAAATTACAATCTGAATTGCAATTAATAAGCTCGGGAAGACTAAACCTAAACCTCATTACTACCAGTATCAGTTAATTAGAGTCTCCCATCTCGACCTAATCCCAAGTTTACAACTTACTCAGAATTGTTAACTTAATCCATATTGGACAGCATCAAAATGAATATTCTTTACATTTTCTAATGACATGCTTCATTCATATTTCCTGCAAAATGCCTACTATCCTCTAAGAAAGAATAACGAGAGCTGCTCAAAAGGTTAATCAAATGCTGTTTGGGCTCACCAACATTAATTTTGCCTTAATTCGTGACATCCTCCTCGATTTCCATCATAAATATATGCCATCTGTAGAAATATAGAGCATTATCAATTTATATTCTAGCAGTTTTGAACCTAAAAAATGCCTCTCTTCCCTCTTATAAATTCTTTGCTTATCTGGCAAAGATTCCTGCCTTAAAACGTTGATTCCTTTACTAATCCATAAATTCGTTCCTCATCCAAACAGCAACTTGACTGGAATAAAAACCTTTGAAAAAAGTTTTACTATTAAAAGCGAGCTGATAAATGTATGCTATGAAACCCATTCTCTCATTAATGTCTTTGTTTCCGAAATCATCAAAGGATCTGAAATTGTGACTTATCTGTTAATCAATATTGTCAAAGTATGCCCTTGGATTGCTTTTTCATTGCTTAATTTTCCAATTAATAAGAATGGTTAATTGCTATCGTTTGTATCTTGGCTCATTGATAGCCCAAAGTTGCATGGGTTTCTTTGCAGTCTACTTAAACAATCAAAGGGTGCTGTGAGAAGTTAGGAAGGCAATGATCTCATTTAATAGTTGTTATACCCTAATATATGTGATCAAATCATTAAAAAGATTAATGATAGTGAACAGTTTGATGACATTTTGGTATATTCTCAACTATTGCTATGGATTTACTTATAAAATCACTAGACTGGCAATAATTGCAGGGATCTGCTTTCAGTTTATTTATTTTTGCTTTCACGAGCTACTAAATAGGAACAAATTCACAAAATTATACTTAGAATCACTCTTATAGCAGAGCTTGCTTTTTAGAATCGGACTGAAGTATGGATTGCCTCTCTTTTTGAAAGAAAAATAACTAGCAGAAGTGAATGTCCATCGAATAATCATAAAAAAATCTTGAAGAATGTAAAAAATAGTATATATTTTATCAATGAAGTCTAAAACAAAATAAGCCAATGCAATAATGATAAAGGCATCTTTGACGATTTACAAACAATACAATAAAAATTAGAAATAAGATAATTGGAATAATAAAAATAATATAGTCAGCAGTTTATCGATAGTTATCGAAAATTAAGTCAATTAAATCTTGATGACATTCGATCAATACTAAAACAATAATCGATAGTTTCCTTGTAATAACTGAAACAGCTTTGCATCCCAACTCTTAAGTAGGAGTATCTCAAATCGATATTTATATTAATTTAGTCAGACCAGTTTAAAGACATTTCACATTTTATTCTTGGATTTATAAACCTCAATGCTGATAATTATTAGCAGATAACTAACTATGCTATCTATAAAAAGAATATAGATTATTTAGGCGGTAACTGGTTCACCAGCAAATTAAACTCCAAATTGCCTCAACTTCTTAGCTTGCAAGCATAATCTCGCCATCTATTTATTAAGGAAATGACCAAAGGTCTATCTATTTAATAGAAATAAAATATTTCAGCATAATTCTTTTTATAGCCTTCAATACTGCAACTATATATTGAGCACATGTAAGGAATTTAATTTTTGTCGCTTTATAATAACGCAAACTGGAGAATAGTTACTGATTTTTTTACTCGAGAATTTAATAACTGCAAACTTCCCTCGACTTTGCTTCAGTACTATTAGTATGTTTTAATTACTAATCAAAGACATCAGGAATACGAAATAACAAGCTCAAAATATTTAAACATCTTTAGTAAATTTGTCTCTCTTTTTATCTGCAAAATATAATCTATCTTTGCAGGTTCCATCTCCAAAGAAGAATTATAGCTTAAATCTACTAATGAATTATCTTCCCTAAATTTGATTGTATCTTCTTTACAGCTACAGTAAATTTTAGCTAAATCTGCTGCGCTGCATAAGATTATGCGAGAAAGGAAGATTTAGTTTGAGACAGGGTGGATTGATATAACAAAGAAGTTAAATGATAAAATTAACTGGTATTTCGATGGAAACATCCTGATGCCTGATTTTATAAATGGGTTTTATCTGACAAATGATGTGGTTTGCAACAAACACTAAACTGTAATTGGGGCATTATTGTAAAAGTATTTTTAAACTTTAAGCATAGAACTAAATACTAATCAATTTTACATCTCAAAAAACTGTGAAATATTGACTCTCGAATAAATATTGAAGAAGGAATAAAATCAAAGCCATTATAAAATTGCATTTTAATATATGAACTATCCAATTCTAAAGCAAACATATCACCATCTAATCGCTGAACTCATTAAGAAAGGATTTCTCGCTAATGGTAATAAAAAGATTCGTTTTAATTATCAAAACAATCAGCAGTAGCATGTCCTTAACAGATAAAGTCATCAGTTATATATTGCTGGATGCCTCCATGCATGTCTGACGTAATCAGATAAATATTAACTGGAACCTTTACTGCACTAAGTTTTACACAGAAAAAGATTGAGTTGGTAGTTGCTAAAATTAATTGATGCGGAGATATATCACTTCATAAAGACTATTTTAATGGAGCCATAAGTATCCTATCTTATATTTAGATTGCAAAGAAAAATTTAACCTTTGTTCATGAGTCAGTTATCCTCGTTCCTAATGGAGAACACTTGAGGGTTAACGATTATAACAAAGAGAGCTATTGCAATATGATTGCTCTTCGCGTGATTGGAATAAATGCCATATTAGGTATTAGCAATTTCCTACGCGGGTATGCTTCTCAAATGGCAAATGATCAATGATATGTTAGAATATAATTGTTATAGCAATGGGAGCTTTAATATAATAAATCTTAGTTAATTATGTTTTTAAACTTTAAAAAAGGATTGAAATCCATCGATTTCTATCAAGCAATACCAAGCGAGTATAGTGAGGGGACAATGTCTGGAGCATGCCTTTCAGTAGTTTCACTTAGTTTATTAGCATTTTTATGCATAATGTCTATAGTTAACTTCCTTGAACCAAAAATGGATAGTGACCTTATCATTGATCAAAAGCATTTAGCATAAAAGCTGCAAGTTCATATTGACATCGCTTTTCCTTACTATCCTTGTTCCTTCTTATCTCTAGATATTGAAAATATCCTTAAAGTACATCTCGTTGACGTTGAAAACAATCTCAAGAAAATCATCCTTCCATAAAACTAGGAATATGATGATAGTCGCATGAGTGATGATCAGAAAATTTAAAGAGTCATCAGAGATATCAATGAGGGCAAGGGGTGTCGAATGAAAGGATTTTTTGAAATTGATCGAGTTCCAGGAAATTTTCATTTCTCTTGTCATGGCTACAGTTCAATAATCCCTCGATTATCCAGTCTGGGTACTCGTATATCATTTTTAATTTAGGTACCCTGGACATGAGCCATCATATATATGAATTACGTTTTGGAAACGAGGTTACAAAATAATCCAGTGCTAATAGTCTAAATGACTTTACGTCTGAAAAATAGATCTAATAATCGTTTATGGGCATTACCTATACATATTTTTTGGATATAATCGAAAGAAATACTATCGATGTCAACAATGTCAAAGGGGATGAGAACTATATTTACACTGCTCGATTAAACCAAGTTATTTTGGGACAACTACCAATGGTTTACTTCACGTATTGATGTTATTATTGAGATACTAAACCAACCCAATGACCGTTTTGCATATTAGATCACATAACGAATGGCACTCTCTGTTTATAGACCTTGTTGGTATTCTGGGAGGTATATTTACTGTGGCTACTATAATTGATCACTTAGTCTCTTCTTCTATTCAGTTTCTGGTTTAAAAACATCGACTCGGCAAATTAAAATGATTTAATGTTGTTGAATCCGTAATATCAATTATTATAGACTTGTTTGTATTTTACCTGCTGAAAGGATAATTGCTAGAAAACAGTTAAATTAAATATAAATTTAACGATAATGATAAGTTCGTTATCCATTAAAAGTGCAAAATATATTGAAAAGATTTACCCACATTAATTTTATTTTCTCGAGGCAATATCTTCCAATATCTTTTTATGATTATTTTTTGTTTTTAGGGTATGAAGGATATTAATATAAATAAAATATAGCTTATCCAAATAGATTAAAGGGCTAGCTGTGAAATATCCTTGGATTAATTCAAGAGGCAAGCTATTAAATATTAAAAGATTAGTTTTTATTATAGGTCAAATTAATTTTATTTTTATCGAAATATCCTGGAGTGATGAAGAAGATTTAGATCAAACTAAATGTATAAATTCATAAGGTCAGACTTCAAGTCAAATTTCCATGTTCCCTCCTTGCCGTCCTTAAGATAGGTATCAATAGAATTACTTTAAGACACCGAAGAAATTAGTTTGGGAAAAGAGGTCCTTTTAAGAATGGGAGAGGCCACATTATAATATAGAGTAACTCATTCCCTGAGTGTTCTCTATGATTCAGTGAAAGAAGTATACTCTCAGAAGAAGGTACATCTAATATAACAAAGATCATGATATTGATTTATCTAAAATCAGCAAGCAGTCTTATATCAGCTGGAGCAGCCTTTCTCAATCTTAACTCTCTAAAATAATCTGCAACAAAACTTGAACTCAATATCTAAAAATGTCCAGACAAGGATGCGATCATAGAAGCAAGTCTCTGGTTTTAAAAATAATCTGAAGTTGATTGTTTAGAACATCAAGAAATTATTAAAAACAAATTTATTTCTGATTATTCCATGTCCAATGCATCAATGCCAGCCACGAGAAATAAAGCCAGTCTAAGGAAGTTAAACTAAGATATGCATTCCGAGCAAAAGATCAAGAAAAATCAAGATTATAGTGATACTAAATCTTACGGCGAGAACGGTAAGTAAGTAGGGTCGGTAAATGAATCATTATAAAAATAGCCAATCATTTCAAAACTTTAAATTCGTAATAGTACCAAGAGACTAGTCCCCCAAAGCGATAGAGAGCCAGCAGTACATAGTTTTAATCCTATTTCCGAATATGGCGGTCGATCAAAAAATAGCTAAACAGATAGATAATACAAAAATTTACAAAAAAAATACGACCAGCAAAATCTCTAACTAAAGGCGACAATTAATCGTAAGGATGGTCTTTAAAAAGCTCTTAAGGAAGTTGAAAGTCAGTTGAAGATATTCAAGTAAAAATATGAAGACACTTTGCAGCAGAATGAGGCTTATCTAAAAAAAATGGAGTTCAAGTAAAATTCTAGTAGAGAGCAAATAAAATCATTAAATGATAAATTAACCATGTCAGAAATAGAAAAACAAAAATTTATTTTTTAAAAAAATGATTTAGTCAATAGCTTTGAGGAGAGAGAAAGAACTTTGAGACTCAATCTTAGGGAAAAATAAAAAACTTTTAACGAGGAAAAGAATAGATTGCAAAAGAAGTTAGATGCAGTTTCTAGATAATTTAATGACTCTCAATCTTTTTCATTGTAAAATTAATCAATTACGAAAGAACTAACAAAGGAGATTGCAAATGAAAAGAATAAGAGTTAAAAAATATAAATGGAACGATTAAAACTCGTCTCAGAAGTATAGAGATTGAAGGCAGGGTTATTACAATAAAAAAGCAAGCGGTAGCAGCTTGAATAAAGTTTAGCTGATAATGCATAATTAGAAGATATCAAGAAGAAACTTAAAAAGAAAATAGCATAGCAGTAATCTGATATAGAAAAACTCACGAATAATATAACAACTCTGGATGCAAATTCACAAAGATGGCAAAGGAAAAGTTAATAATTAGAAAGCTTACTCAAAGAAAAGACTTCATCTTTGAAATCTAGTCAAAAATAAAATTAGAATTTAGGCAAGTAGATTGACAACTATAAAAAAACTATTTAGGATAGGGATAGGAAAATATAGGATTTATCCTTACTAAAACAGAGCTAACTGTCTAAGTGTAGTAACCTCACTGACTAAATACGTCAATTATAGAAAAAATATCAGTAATAACTTCGAAATATTCGTCAATAAGGTCGATAGAAAGACAGTGGAATAAAGGCGTTAAATGAGGAGTTATAAAAAGCTAAACTCACATTGTCAGCCTATGACAATAAGAATGAAAAGTTATAAAGATAAATATTATCAATCAATAATCAAGCCTATACTCTGG
>Ga0302191_10001352_pt1 | contig 15631 bp, 9 predicted proteins | sample II_Bog_E3_1_FD_198775 | JGI IMG/M metagenome (GOLD analysis project Ga0302191, IMG submission 198775) | Peat permafrost microbial communities from Stordalen Mire near Abisko, Sweden - II_Bog_E3_1 | ecosystem: Environmental > Terrestrial > Soil > Wetlands > Peat | place: Sweden: Abisko, Stordalen...
TGAAATTTAATTTATTGTGGGATACATCATACATTATAAAGGATAATAGGCTTTAAGAAAGTTCAGCAGAAAACAAATTAAGGGAAAATCAACTTTAATCCTTGATTAAATATCCCACATTCTTCAAGATGCATATGGGTTTTTAAGTCACGATATAAAACTATTTCAATAATGTACTATATCCTTGCTTTCCCATCACCACAACAACCAACTCACTTACAAAGACTATTTATAACTTATTGGTCGTAATTTTTCAATTAAAAATTCATTTTGATGGATACATATTTTATGATAATAATTTACAACCATTCAATTTAATTTTTTCAAATTAAAGATTATCTTAGAGGTGAAACCAAGATTAAATTTGGTTACTATTTAGCTCATAAATATAAGGATAATCTGTATGAAATCAGAAGGCGACTATCTCCTGACAAGCCGGACACATTTTGTTAACCTTGAGGTGGTTGCCTATGCATTCTTTGTGAAAAAGGTGGCAGCAAGGCAAATATGTGCACATCATCCCCGCGTTGAGTTCTTGATAGCACGACAAACATCTTATTTACAAAATAGCTACATTTATTGTTCTCCACCCTCAAATTCTATAGTGACTAGAGAGTTAATGGCCTACTATGGTAGTCCGCTATATTTTTGAACATTCTCAATCCAATTGTTCATTTATTGCTCATCCTCTTCACTCACTGCATATAATAGGACTTACTTTATTTTTCTTTATCTTCGTATTGTTCTAACTCTTCTTTCTGATTTTTTAACTCATCATCAAGCTATTGGCCAGCAGACTCAAGTTCAGCGACTTCCTTCTAAAGTTTAGAAATTAGAATTTATCGTTATTTGTTGGTATGTTGAAGCTCTATCCATTTTTTTAGCAAGGATGATGGTGAATGTTGCTCATGACGCTGTTAGCTAACTAAATGAGAAAGTACATTTGGGAGTTGATTAAGGACTTCATTTTGATCAGCGGTTAGAGTTTAATTAATTTCGATTTATATGATATTCACAGGAAGTATTTGTATTATTGGACTTAAATTATTATTTTTAATGTAAAGATATACATTAATATCATAGCAATGCTGTTAGAACTCTGTTTCTGAGCAAAGTTTCTAAAATGTAAAATAAAAATTAAGGATATTTATGTCTCTCATCAATAGCTAAAGTTTTATAGTTATATTAGCCTGATCAGAAAGGAAATGTTGGGTTAATTTTAATAATGTTCATAAAGCAAATAACTCATATATAATTAAAATATTTCAGGTAAACATATTAACTCGAATGAATAAATGTGAGCACGGATAAAAAATAACTAGCTTTTGCGCTTCAGACTGCTGCGTTTGGAAGGAGGCAGCGGGATGTTAGCAGTGCATGAAAAAGTACCACAATCACATGGGTACAACAATCTATCTGACAGAAGAAGATATAACTGCAATCGTAAAAAAGTATACCATGGACAACAACATCAAACCTAAGTGCAGACTACTGCAAGAAACCATTTATAGTTATTTTAGTCTCATTAAGACTGAACTCACCAACTCGATGGATGTAATCTGCAAAAATATGATTAATCAGATCGGGTACCCCTATCTGTATAGCAATAACACTCTCTCGACTTACAAGCGTCTCAAGAACAAATAATACAGGAAACTAGTGCAAAAAGAGTTCAAAAGTTTATATGAGCTGTCTATGAAAATAAACTAAAAAGACCTGGCGAGGTAGGAGTCTAAAATTTATGTCAGCGAAATGAAAGTTATTGATTAATTTCTCAATAACCTTGAAAGCATGGTTAAAAATTATGAACAGATTGTAAAAAATTGCCAACAGGGGTTCCTCCATGACAGCACACTGATTAATAAAATCAATGATATCATCAGGCACATGCCTGTCGACTTGTCTAACAAAAATACTCATAAATAAAAAGAGAGCGAACATCTCAAAGTTATTATCCCTCATTCAATAAAACAAAAACATGAAAATTCAACAAAAGAAAGCAACAAAGTGGAGGTTAAACTCTTATAGAGTACCTCAGCTGCTGAATACAGTCTCAACTCAGGTCGCAGTCCAATGGTGGTCCCATCATCTCCATCTACAGTTTCTCGTCCAAACTATAGCAGAGATGTTTCAATTGATAAAAAGATAATTAAGTAGCATCGCTTCATCTCTCCACTTGCTTCCAAAAAAGATAAAATCCGATAAAATGCTGATAAATAAGTTGTTCCCTTACACCAAATCAGTAACAAAACAGAGCCTATTCATAATAATAAGGAAATGTAAATTAATGAAAAAAAGAAGATATTGATTGAAATGATGAAACAGAAATAAGACAGTGCCAAAAACTAAAAAGATAAACCTGAGGATGAGATCAAGAAAAAGGAGAATAATTTTATTCCCAAAAAATAGTAAATACTGGAAACTCCTTTAAAAACCAACAAAGAGGAATCTAAAAGTTAGATCGATTTTAAATTGAGTGATACTTCTAATGAAGTATCAGAGGAGGACATTAAAACGCCTTTTAGAGATGTACAGCAACATGCTTTTACCAAGTTGCCATTGGAAGAGTTAGCCAGCATTGATCAATAAATATCAGATGCTTCATCTGTAAAAGAACAAGTCATAGTTATCCCCACTCCGCCAGCACTTCATTTGGGTATTGGTGAAATCAGCTCTCCTCTCTTAAAGAAAAAGAGTACCATGAGCAAATATTAAGAATATAAGTTAAAGTATTTAACAGAGAAGAAGGATCAATTCGATTAAAAAGAAAAATAACTGTCACTTATCATCAAGAGCACCTATTCAGCTTAACCAAAAAAAGAATAGATGGGACTCAAATAAAACTAAACCTAATCAATCGCCTTACTCTTGAAATCATTAACCCTTAGCGCCAATTAAGCAATTCAACATCTATAGTTAGCTCTGAAACTCGCTGACAACAATATTTCTGCTGCTGAATACCTATCTTATCTCTATTTATAAGTTAACAGACCGATGGACTGCATTCATCTTTGCAATAAAATGATTGACAAAAGATAAAAAGCCCATGCTCCTGAATAGATGTCTTTTATCATTGACAACAATAGGGCTGCTGCTCTCAATATGGTGGGGCGATATTCCTAGTCTATTTTAATTCTGGAAAAGTGCCTGCGAATTCGCTAAAAAGATTATTTCTATAAGAATCTTGGTGATGCCTATTTCTCAGTATCTATCTATGACAAAGCAATCTACAACTATGAAAAAGCATTGAGTCTAAACTAAAGCTATGACTAGGCGCATTATAACCTAGCAGTTGTATTATATATTCAATAAAATTATTATAATGCCAAATTAGCTATTACAAAAGCTTTAGAAGGAGATCCCCTCAATGAGGATTATCAATAATTGTCCTTTCACATCGAGACAAAAATTAATCAGTTGTGATATATGTATCTTTTCATTTTCTATATTTAAACAGCGTCACTGCAATTCCCCTCTTTTATTAAACATTATGCCTCTATTTGATCATGAGTTAATTTGACATTTCAATATATTAACGTCAAAATTGAATGCGAGAAGTAGATAGCTTTAAAGTACGCACCAGCCAACAGGAAGAGCAGAGTGAGATCTTCCTAATATAGTGAAGGAATCAGAACACATCTTGAAGAAAATTGGACAAATTAAGGAATCAATCAGTCCTTTCAACTCCAATACCAAAATGTCAGATGGACATTAAAAGTGGTATAAGTACTTGCCTGCCGAAAACATGCGTTCATTGCACTCCTATCATTCACGGGAAGAGCAGCATCCTGATAACTATCGTCTTTCCCTCGAAAGAAGACTATAAACATTGTTCAGGGAGGAGAAGGATATCCTCAAAGAAAGACATTATGCCAATTCAATCAGTCACAGCATACAGAATAGATAGCAGAGAAGTCAAACTCACATAAATGTAAAAGCATATTCATACAGAATGCAATTGGAGTTAAAAATTTGAATTAAAGTAACTTCGAACAAATGGAAAGAAAAATTAGGCAATTAGTAGATATTAATTTATGCAGGAATAGAAATATCGATAACAGGATAGGAGAGTTAACTCAACTAAACGCTTTAAATAGCCTTATCTTAATGTAGAAACCGAGTAATTGTCTGAGTTTAAAAAATAAACATAAAAGGATAGATTTAATGCATTAAAATAGAGAGAAAGAATTCATTCATCTTATGTTAAAACATCAAAGGAGGAAGTTATTTATCAGACTATTGAAGACTGCGCTGAGCGTTAAAAGAATTTGTAGGTTGAGGTTGATGTTCTCAAACAATCAGTAAAATAGATCAAGAAAAGCAATGATGAGGTGCTTTAAAAAATAAATCGGCGCTAGTAGAAGCGAAAAAACAAGCACCGTACCAAGGAACTTTTGCTAAACATTCTGCATAAATTAGAGTTTATGAATGTAGAAATAACCAACGCCAAAAAGAGACAGTTGAAACATGAAGGACCTCACATTTCCAAAATAGAGAACGAAGCAGAATAGTTAATGAGGGAATTTCAAGTTCTGAAAGTGCAATACAAACATTTAGACGAATAGCGGAGGAAAGTAGAGTAAAAGCAGTTGAATATTGAGACAAAGTTGAAAACAATTGTGGAGAGAAAGTGATATTAAGATTTCTAAAATCTGCAGTAAATGAAGCTATTTAATTGATAATTTTGCTCAGCTTATTAAATTATGGAGAATTTAAATGATCTCACTATTGTAATATTAGTGTATTATTGTAATTAACTACATAAGCTATGTCTGAGGTCACCAATCATTAATTTAGAGTAAAGATTTAAAGACCATGCCAGTTAGACAGTACCTCGATAATACAGTCGTGCCCTTATTACTACAGGCTATGACAGAACTCGCCAAGGAGAGGTATCATTTAAATTAATTTAGACCGGCCAACCCTATCTAATATGTGGCTCAATACCTCCTAGATCATAAAGATGGAAAGAATGTTGTCAAAAAAGGAGAATAATGATCTATGTCCCGTCTGATCTATCAAATACAATTCTTAATCCAATTTCTGGAACAGCAATAATTTAATTTATAGATTGAATATTCAAGGTAATATAGAGGGTTAGTATTTCATAGCAGGACAAGCTATTTAACTTTTATTATTATTGTTTGATCAATAGATAACCCATTAAATTGGGATTATGAAATAATAATCATAATTATGACAACTTTCATTCCCAAAATGGCTCGCAAGATACTAGCTAATCCAGCATTACAAAGGGACTATTTCCTGAAGCCCTACGGTCTGGATGTAAATCATACTGCATTAAGATTCCTAAAAATAAAAACTATCCCAAGCAGCATCCTCTATATAAATTTTTTGAGCATAAAGTAATCCTGCATAGGCCAGGAAAGTAGGTGAATGATAACGTACTGGTCTTTAAAGCAACTGAAACTATATCTAAGCCATAGATGAAACAATACTTGGAAAAATTGTATAATTTAAACATCTAAAAAGTTAACTCAGTTCGCTATACGGGAGTAGTAAAAAAAAATGCGGTAGGCGCTCCGAAAGTGACAAAGCCATTTAAGAAATTCTATGTAATGACCAGTCATAAAATCGATCCAGTTTTAAATGGAGACATTTCGCATTGATAGTAATACGTAATTTACAGATATGATCTATAATCAAAGAGTTGGACTCGGTTTCGTTTCATTTATTAATTTTTATTTGTTGGCAGTCATCTGTTGGTAGTTGTCAGTTAGTAAGGATGGTTAACAAATGGAAACAGTTTTATCTTCGGCTCGGTAGCCCTCGTTTATTGATTTTTAGGTTTAAGAGGTAAACTCTAAATGAGAAATCAGTACCTCTAAAAGATTTAATGTATTTATTGGTTGAAGTATAATAAGATGCTCCTAGGCTTCCAGTTAATTTCTGAACCTTTTCGCCGATTGGTTTTAGGGCATTGGAAACCTTTTCATTCATACCAGATGCTGTTTTTTTGAAACTACTCCATTTATCTCTAGTCGATTCGCTAAAAGATTCTTGCCTGACTTTCTCTATTTTTTTATCAAAAGCTTTATTGATATCATCTGATTTTTTCCCGATTGCTTTGTTAATTTTTCCAAAAAACTTGCCAATAAATTTGGCAGCTTTGGCTGTTTTACTAAAATTGATTATCACTTAATTTTCCGCTAAATTTTAAACATGATAGTCAATTCTGATTTTATTCTAGTATTTGAGGGATGGAGATTGGTAATCGATGACATTTCCTTATTTTCTGCGTAAAGTAATAATTACACTAAAATCTAAGAGAGGAGAGCAAGATCAGTTGCATTGTTGCCTGCGGAAATGGCATAAATAACGTCATCTTTGAATTAGTTGTAAAATAGAAATGATGTCGATTTGGCATAGACCATTCTGACAAATAGAGAAGAATTAATCTGCTTGCAAAAATCGAAGTTGTTCATTCTCAGGAATATATGCGGTCCAGTCTCCGAAAAGTCATTGGATTAGAGAATCAAACATTTGCCTATGTTCTTAAACCAATACCTTCAGCGATCTTAGTTTTATTTCTGTTGACAAACTCATGCATATAAAGGCCAGTCAAGGTGTGAATAATTTTGGAATTAGCCTCAATTTTTGATGAATATTGATTCATGTTTTAATCAGAATGATGTAAATAATTAATATCAAATTAACTATTCTTTTTGAAATTACTTCATAAGAATATACTATCAGAAATGGCTATGTTTATTATGATCTATAAAGCCAAATCATTCTGGCTTTTGAGATTCATTTGTGCAAAGCATTATTGCCAATGGTTTTACTTTTATATCTGTAAAATCAAGGCATTTAGAATTAACTATCAGATTTAATGCTTGCCTATAATTATTCCATCAAATTAAATCAAAATTATTTTAGAAATGCTGAAACAAAGTGACGATTGTTTCCATAATTATTTAACTCGATCAAAAACACGACCACAAACTTCTATAACACAAAAATCAAAAGACAGCTACACATCGACAGCTTCTCTTCAAAGGAGGATTAAGCACGCATATCAAATACAGAGTATAACTGATCTAAGTATGCATTGCCCAACCAAACTTTAAATATAAAAATTAAATAAAAGCAAGATTGATACTGAGGAACCTTCAATTGTGTACAATTGGCTTGATTAATTTGAAGAGTCAATCGCTAAAAAATCGGTTGGAACTTCTTTTTATTATCCAATCGCTAAATATCAACAATCTGCACGACTAGTCGATTCGAAAGGATACAAAAGCGTTAAAACTTGGCAAAGATAAGAGAAATTGCCCAACTTTATTAAAGATAAGAAGGAAAACCTGTAAAAAATACATTACAAACTGAACTAAACAGAAGAAGGAAGAAATAAGGAAATAAAGAATTCAAATCAATGATATTTTGCTGCTATTTTTCAATTATTATTGAGTCCATAAATAAACAGCTTTCTTACGCATTTGAAATGGATTACTTTCATTTGAAGAAGGCTTGAGTATGAATTGTTACTTAGTGATGACTATTTCATATTTTTTAAGCATCTTCAACAATGAGAAGGGTATATTTTATTATCTTCCTTTTAAAATGTTTAAATATATGTTATATATCATGATCAAAAATTCGATAAAGTTTTTTCTATAAATTTCTTATTTTCTTGTGATCAAGGGTTTACTTCATCCAAAAGTTAAGAAAATAATGTATTTGAGGTTTTAGGAAAGAATAGGAGTGAGAAAAACCAAAATTTATTCAATTAAAACCATTTAATTGAATAAACGACAATGAATTAAATGATGATAAAAAACAAACAAATAAGAGAGCACTGAATGTAAATCACCACATTGCATTCAAAAAATCGATTACATTTATTATCGGTGAAAAATTATTTGACATAAATAATAATATAGTTGATTTTTAACTTCAAATTTTTGAAAAAAGTAAATTAAGTAAATTTCCTTGCCAAATTTGAATAGCTACCATTTGTTGAATGCAGATAAAGATTTAACTTAACAAAAATATCTTATTTGATCTATGGGTATCAAATCGACGATCAAAACATAGAATTTACAAATAAGTGGAACACCTATAAATCAGATGATGTGTTATCTAAGAATGAATAAAGAAAAAAGCTAAGGTATATTCAAAGATCAAATTTTTCTTCTAAATCAGAAAAATTGACATCCCAAAGGCTATAGGAAAGTGTACTATTGCTGTCATCATCGGTTTAAGTGTAGCAGCAACTCCACATATCTTCATTTTACACCTTATGTGTTTTTTATTCCGAAAGGTTCTATTCCTTAGAATAAGTTTTTAGCACAGGGGTTTTTTCAGTTAGGTCCATCTTGAAAAGCAGGTTCTTAGGTACATTAAAGGTGGTATCACTGTATTTCCTAGTTCTTGTCGCTTTTTGGGGCATTGAACTATTGAATATTCTAAACAATATAATTATAATTTTTGTTAAAATTTAGATTAATGGCAAGGCTGTCGATTACCCAATTATTAGCTGAATGACTTTTGAGTCAGCTAAAGGTCTTTATAATCACTCCTTTAACAATATATAGTTATGGTTGATGCTCAGATGTCAAGATATTATTGAGCAATATTATAACCAAAATAAATTATCCAAAGAATTAATTATAGGCTGAAATTTTTGCTAAATGATGAATTATGGTGACCAACTATCAACATATTCTTTAACAATCCAGATATAATTTTTTTCACACTCATGTTTTCTAAAACAGTTTATGATTTTCCATCATACAAGGGGAGCGGTCCATCCTTTTCTTATAAAATATTGTATTTATATTGTGGAACAATAATTCTTCCTACCACAACGTTACCATTCATGAGCGAAGTGCTTTCATATCCAATATCATTGCAGTCTTCAGAATTTTATGGAATTAACACCAAATATAAATTTTCAAAGTAAAAGCAAAAGAAATTAGACAAAGTTTTCAAATATCTCTAAATCATTTATAAATTCTATGAGAACCCTAAAAAAGCTTGTCAAATGAAGTTGTTATGGTATGAAGTCAGAAAACATCAATATTGATTGGCGGATAAATTTTAAGTGTTGATTTAAACTACGGCTGAATTCTAAAAGCAGACCACATCATCAAATGAAATGAAAAGAAAATAAAGTTAAAAATTTAAAAAGGGAGTTGATAGTTAGAGCTAATTAGAGCCGCATTTTTTGCAAATTTAGAAAGGAGGATTTTAACCTATGAGCTCTCTTTATGATGTGGCTCATCTTATGATTCTGCATTAAAAATATATCAACTCCTCGATACTGCAACAATTTTCATAAATCTAATTGCCTGGAGGCACTTCAAGAAAACATCACAACTATTCTTTGATGATTTTCATTGCCGATTTCATTGATAAAATAGTTGATTGTATTTTTAAAAAAATTAATTAGATTAACTCAATCTTATAGTATTTTAACAATATTACAATTGCAACTCTTCCTGAATTTTTTTATAAAAATTATTAATCTTTCCATATTTTCTAATCAATGAATTAATATTTACGGCATAAATTAAGTTATTGATTCTCTGCATATACATAAATTGAAGTTTTATGATTAAGATCAATTCGCAATCATAATTTACTATTCTCTAAAGCATCTTTTTTATAATTATTATAAATAAGTATTCGTTAATGCTCAACCCCATTAATTAAAAGCTCGATAAAATGCGCAAAGCCATCAGAGCGAAATTGAAAGTTAAATTTTCAACGGATGGACAGTTGATTTCTTTCAGATTTCAGCCGACCAATTAAAATGATTGCAATCACAGTAATAATTTTAATGGATCCTCCATACTTTCACTAAAATCCGGACTGCTGAAATCATAAACCACCACGTCCGAAATTCCATAAGGCATTCTGCTACAATATCAATAAGACAATAAACGATTAAAGGATCAAATAAAGACTCACGAAATGATGTAATAGTTTTACCTAAAATAACTGTAAGAACAAAAGAAAACACAACAATAATTGTAATGGAGGCTAACTGTATTGAGCTAAGAGCTACAAAATAGCAACACAATGTCAGGAGGTAAAACACGTCGATACTCCTGCAATAGCAATATCCTTATGAAAAGAGTGGAAGTCGCTAGAAAGGGAATGGAAAGGATGACAGAGGATAGTTCGCTCTAATGATCAATTATTATTCAAGTATAACAGCATTGATAATCAAGTCAAGATGGAGCTTAGTGAATCTGTGCTGTCTATTCTTTTCCCTAGCACGAATGATCACGCTCATAATATTTTCGACTTATGTAATAACCGAATTAACTTGGCAAAGTGTAATTGCCTGGACCAGGAGCTGAATCTTACAATAATTACTTTTGCATCGATTGGCGAACGTTTTACGAACCGAGTGCCCAAAACTTCTAACTTTTGAATTTTGTAAATTAGAAAGAGAGTATTTGCCCACTGGAGACAGATCAACCGTTTAGGTGCTGTATTTTCCTGGTCCAGGGAAAGGGCTTTCCAGTTTTTTAAACCGTTCTCCTCCAGAGTTAAATTTTGCAGCCTTATGATTAGTATGTTTGGACAAAAAAATGGTACCATCTTTGTTAAAGAAATTATTTTATTGATCTAAATAACCACTGACGTACAAGTTCCTGGTCCCGGAACCTTTTAGGCTTCGGGCTGAGGAGGTTTAACCTTTCCCCTTAATGAATAGGCAATTTTTCCTGTCCTTTTGATGGATTCATATGCTCCTGGACCTGGGTTTTTATTACTCACTGTATCGGCAAGGGGACCTGTAACTGTCATCTATGCTCTTCCCTCTCCAAAGCAGAAGCCCTTATTTTTTGGAGTATTGCGAAATTCAGTTGGCATTTCATATGTGTTGGGAGGTGGACTTGCGGGTTGACTAAATAGGAATATATATACTCTCTAGTGAAATCGTATTTATTTCCATAACCAAATCCAGTTGCTCGAGGACTTAGTTTACTTTGTATATTGTAGAAGATCTGCGATCTGAATGAGTTTTAGTTTACTTATTTTCTTTATCAGCTGAGAAGCGAAGGGCCTTGGAGAAGGAGAAGGTCATTTTGGACGGGGATTTGTTGGTAGGAGCATCGCATATTTGTTTCCAATTGGATATAGTGACTGACATTCTTCCAAATTTTGATATTATAGTCCAAAACATATATGTTCCATACTCTTAATTCCCAATAATATTCACCGAATGGCAATATTTTCGATTAATTTTCACTTAATTTTTAAATTCATCCATTAAAATGACTCAATTTATCGAGATAATTCCAACAAAAAATCTCACTCACTATTCTTAAAGCTCTAAAACAATTTCTATCTATCTTTTTGAACAAAAAAAATATTAAAAAACGATCATTATTAATTCTTGACTTCGGTGATGTGCTTTCTATTACTAAGATGTTCAATACATTTCCTAATTTTCTCAAATTTAATCTTTTGAAGCTTATGTCTGATTGCCTCCATATCAGGTGCTTTCTTTTGCATAATTTTAATTTTATATAGTACTAGATTCTACTTGTCTTCCATTTTCAAACCCATCTGCTTGACTTTATTCTCGGAAAACTGATTGTAAGCTTAGTTATAAAAATTAGAAAAATGTTGACGTAATTGGTCTCTGCGTTTTTTAATGGATTCATTCACTCTGCTACTGATTAAACTTTTGTGATTGTATTTCTTTTTTGTAAATGCAGCAAGGCTGTCTGTTTTAATGAAGGATTCGACTACATTTGAAGATTCTTCATTAACTGGATGACGGTCTGATTACAGTTCACGCCTACTACTTTGAATTGATGGCGTTTTGACGAGAGGAAACTACCAGCCGACAGTTTTATTTCTTTTTGATATGTGAGTGTGCTTTTTAGACAGAATATTTTCTATAGTCACTTTATTGATGACATAGCAATGAACAAATGAACTGATACATTTGGCACTCTCTTCTTTCTTTTTATCAAAACCAAGAGCGCAACACCCATATACTCTGCGAACATCAATCTATTTTCCTTCCAAAAATTCCACGACTTCCACTGCGCCTTTCTGAGTAATAATACTGATACTTTAATGAAAAACTGTGTGCTGTCTTTGTTATTTTTGTATAAAAATTAATTGAATTTTAGATGCATGAACTGAAATTTATGTAGATGCTATTGGATAAGATGCCGTTCTTCAGGGCGAAAAAAGTTAGTTTCTTGGAGACACTTCAGTTTTTAATGATATAATGACTGCAGCTTTAGCAAAAGGGGTTCCTCTAGAAAGGTAGAATCCATTGAAATGATAAGAGCAGTCTGCATACTGCTGTTAAAAAATGTATTCTCCGATTGCCGATAATTATTATTGGTAATATCTTCGTAACTATCAAACTATCTGATTTCATAAGAACTAGTTTATTTTATCTCAACTCGGTTACAAGTTTTACTCCTCCACGCTTGTGTCTTCTAGTGAATTCGAATATTCTTCTAGGTCCGACTCAAAATCTACTTATGCAGAATAACACCAACACCAAGAAAGAAATAGAGACGATCTGATTCGATGATTAGCGACTAGTGCTTACCGACAATCCAATACTCAAGAGAATTCAGAAGCAGAGTGAAGTCTTACTAAAGTAATGTATGATGTACTTCTGGAAGATAATGATACAGTTCTAGGAAATGCGGAAATTTAAGCATGATTTATTTGATCATAGGCACTTATCTATTATCGATTGCTTCGATGCAAATTTTGAACATTAAGTACTTATTTTCGAAATGGAACAATATATAAAAGCTATAATTAGCATCGATCAGCATCTCAATATCGAAATTAACTAATTTTATTCATTGACTTGTGTTATCAAAATATTTATGGGATGTTTCTTTTATCAAGAAAGATATATGAAGTATACATCAAAATAATATAAATCATAGATCACAGCCATGGAGAATACAGGCCGCGAATGAGTTTATCGTAGTTTTCATATTTATGATACTAACCTAGTTTAAAAGTCTAGTTGTTGACTATTCGCACATCCTACATAGGGATTAGACTCATTAGATAGCTTTACAGCTTTAACAGTTGGTCATCATCTTTACCCTTTAGATAGTTAATTATGGGAATGCCATTAGACAACTGCATCATGTATGAATGAGGGGCATTATCGACTAGCACCACATTTTACAATTTTCGACCTAGAACCCTCAAATCCTTTATAAAAAACTGATTGTTGATTAGGGTGCATGACTAACGGTATAATCGATGAGTAACACATTTGTCAGGGTCTAAATGATCTATTATGATATCCGCATAACATTGACTGCCAGCAGTAAAGATAATGACATCAAAATACCGACTGATATTTTTAATGATTTCCTTAGCATAAGGACGAACGCTGACATATCCATTGACTGATCTGCCTTGAAGTGTTTTGAATGGAACCTTCAATTCATATCCTTTAACAACAACTTCATTGGTATGAACCAAAGTCTAATCCATATCAAAAACAATCGTTTTACGATCTAAATCGAAGGATTCTTACTTTATACTTCAGGAGGTATTTTTGTATCAGGCGCTTTGGGCTTAGCACGCTGAACTAACTTTTGAAATTATTTGAATGTCAGTATTGAGTTGTGAATGTGCATGCATACTTCAGTTGTCATCATCGATTTTCTTCGAAGACATTAGATAAAATATGGAGCACTAGACGCAGACTTTTATGCAATCTCCCTTGAAGGAAGACTGGACTGAGCAAATATCTCTGATTTTGATTTTTCAATGCAGGTGATCATACTTTGACAGTATCCTGTATTTTCCTTCCCTAAATTTTGCTACTCAGTTTTTAATAAGCTTTTAATTTTAGAGCTGAAGGTTGTGAACTTGGTCTCGTATGCAGTTAATTGATGATTTAATTTAATCGGAGTCAGTGCAGGTTTTTTTTTGAGTAGGCTTTATTGGGTGGCGGAATGACTGTATAGGTGAATAGATACTCAAGCCGTTTGTTAAGCGTCTTATCTCGAATGAAAGAAATAGCGGTAAATGGATTGTAGACATAAATGCTGCCCTCGGATTAATTCTTTTTGAGTTTATTTTCTTTGGATTTATCTTTCTCTAAAATTCTTCTTTTTTGTGAACTGGCAATCATAATAAACAAATAATAAGAGTTAAAATTTCAATGATTAAATGGTCATTTATTCTAGAAAGTTACAACTAAAATACTTCAGAGTTGAAAAGTTATATTCTTATGAGGCAATTAAAAATGAGTATTTTGGGGATACATTTTAATTATTAAACATTTTGCAATTTAAATAAAATAGAGAAAATACTCATGATACTCGATGAATAGCTAAATTTGTCATATTAAAACAACAATTTTATCTTAATTAATTTTAATTGCCTTCAATTTTACTATATTTAACTTAGGTCGCATAGATGCTCTCTTCGCGAATATTTTCTCACTATAAAGCTATCTCGAGAAGTCAGGCCTTGACTTACTGTTTTTCCTTTTTTAAAAAATCCTAATCTACACCTCTTCGAACCCAGTAAAGCCAAATTGATATATAGAATTATCTCAGCAACCACCTTCAGCGAATTTTACAAAATTTATAAGTAAAATCAGGCGAAATTTACCTCCGATACAATCCTCTTTGCAACTAGAACAATAGCAAAGCTGCTGTCAAATAAAGAAGAAGAACGCATCAGTTTCATTGATATGGATAATATAATGAAAGGAATCGTGAAAATAGATGTCTAAACTCTCACTGCCTCAAGTTCGACTGTTGTTATGAAGATATTACTACTATCCTCTCCATTTATAGGCAATTCAAAAGAAAGAGGTTCAACCACAGTCAACATTATCCTTTCCGAGATAAAATAGCAAAAAGATATATTTCTCTGCTCAAATAAACTTCAATAACTCCCTAAAGCATTCAGTAAATCCTTTATTCCTATTATTAATTTACTTTAATTTATAATTATGACGCATGCAGGAGTATTTCTGACAAGATCATCGCTTATATCCAAGAACCAAAACAAAATAATCAAAATATTTTCAATGAAAAGCAAATCATGTTTTTGATGAAATGCTTATCTAAAAGCCAGGAACTTGACAAGTCTGAAATTCAAATTCGCAGCTATCTTTTAGAATAAATCAAAAAAGATATCAGTCGAATATCCATGAATAATTTGATCTAACTATGCATTAGCCTAAACTATATGGATCTCTTTGATATAAGCTAAGATGATGCCGAAGTGCTTCGGGACATAACAAACCACATTCTGGAGAAAATTTCCACCATTGAGTATTCGTAGATTCTCAAATTTGTCAAAGGTTAGTCTGTTAGTAAGTACCCAGGATTCATGCGTATTTATGAGAAAATAATGAATAATATCTTTGCCTAAATAGATAGTAAGGGGCATTCCAAACTCAATTCTGATATCATTTTAAGAATCTTCAGTTTTCTGAGTTCAAGGCTGAGTCTTAGAAACGTTTAATAATAAAATTAGCATAAATTTTTTGCTTATCTTGAGGATCAGATTGGCAACAAGTATCTAAATAGTATATTATTTGAGTTAATAGAAAAAGATTTCTTTTCTAATAAAAAACAGAAGGATAAATTACAAAGCATTCTCAAAGCACATGACTTTCAAGTCAGTT
>Ga0302191_10001357_pt1 | contig 15602 bp, 7 predicted proteins | sample II_Bog_E3_1_FD_198775 | JGI IMG/M metagenome (GOLD analysis project Ga0302191, IMG submission 198775) | Peat permafrost microbial communities from Stordalen Mire near Abisko, Sweden - II_Bog_E3_1 | ecosystem: Environmental > Terrestrial > Soil > Wetlands > Peat | place: Sweden: Abisko, Stordalen...
AATCGATCCCAACCTAATTTGTTGTGTATAAATCAATGGATTGTACTCGAAGGATGTTATTGAGTGGAGCAGCTACCCTCGGCCAATCCTGAAGATAGACTATAAGCTGAAACCTTCCGATCCCATTCGATTGATTGGTGAAAATGAATAAAATTTGTTGAAGTAGTTTGTAAACAATCATCGCGAGAAGATAAAGCAATACGTTTAAGATAGACTGCTTTATTTAAGTAAAAGATATGAAGAGAGCAACACTGCCAAAAATAAAATCTTTAATTTTTTCAAAGGAACTCCTCAATTAGAGAGATCTTACACTCTTTAAGAGAGCTAATGTCGTTAAATAGCTGATATATTGTTCATTCTTGGAGATTATAAACGCTGCATAGAACTATATAAAAGCCTGGCTTAAAAGTTTAAGACCAACGATCGAGATCAACTCATTTTTTACAATGTAAGCGAGATGATACAATTGAGCAAAGCTCTAAACTCCTTCACGGGTATTCATAATAAAGTCAAAGCCTATGAGTCTATTCAATCATATGCAGACCAATTCATGTTTAAAAGAGCGTCGAGCATTCATAAATATAAGCTGCATCGCTATCTCATTTACATTCTATACTTCCTACACGGATTCAGAATATTCAATAAAGAGTTCATTAAAGGATCATTCTATTATTATATCAAAAAAGTGGTCAACTAATAGAGTTACGCCAATAGTCAGCATCCTTCCATCATTCCCGCTTTTATTCATGAGCAATTCGCCAACTTAAATCTTCTTTACCCAGTTCCGGAGTACAGGCGTTATTGTTATGATTTGGTGAGAGTGGCTTCTAAATTTAACTAATTTAAATTATACCAGCACCATCTTCGCTGCCTAACCATAGCTAACTATATATACAAGGATAGCTTTCCATTAATTGAAAGATATGTCAACCTCACTTTAAGTAAAACTTACCTATAACTAAAAAACCCCAAATAGGCACTTTCAAAGTATAAAAAGACTTGGAGAATATTAATCAATTCAAATCAGAGTAATTCCAATAACGAATAGGATTCATAGTTCCTCAAATTATCCGCCAACAACGGGAAAATCATTACTGAAATAGAAAGACTCGACGAAAGTCAATTGTATCTGGAGAATGAGGAATGTATTCCCATCCCTAAGATATGTAATATCCTCATCGAATTAACTGATGAGAATATAGCAAGTTCATAAAATTTGGGAACCACCTGGCAATAGGTAGGAGATATTTTCCTGTAAAAGCCTGAGCTGACGAGTAAAGGTATGAATAAACAAAACACGATGAAAATGCTAAAGATGTTTGACGCAGTCTCAGCATAATAGAAAGAGCTAGCCTACCGCATTCGTAATCTCAACATGTCGAATGGACTAAGTGAAGCAGTCCTTAAACGTAATTCTCGAATATCCTATTTGAATTAGCCTCTCATTCTATCGTTTGAGATGCATAATCCACTTCCAAATTCGATATAAATTTCTAAAATTCAAATTCATCTTAAAGTTCCTCGAAAGTGCCAAATAATAGCTCGAGATGATAAGAAGGAAGGGAAGTATACAATATTAGCAGGGCAAGCTCAAGCTTTATCTTTCTAAATTATCCCTCAAGAGGTCGGATTATATGAATTGTCTCATATCAGTTGGGTGTTCTCTAAAGTTACCAGCATTCACAAATTTAAATAGCCTTGGTAGACCAAAAGCAATTTGAAAAGCTTGTACTACAAAATTAATGTTTTGGACGAGACAGGCAAGATGAATGTTGAAATCATACATCAAAGCAAACATCGTGAAGGCCAAATAACTGAGATCTAGTTTGTATTTCGGAATGAGGGGAAGTAGCCTATCGAAGAGGTTTACCTAGCCGTTGACAATTAGAATATATTTGGTTTTAAACTCACCAAGTTCTAATTTGAAATTGCTCCCCATCAGACTGCTTCTGCCAAGCTGAAAATCAAAATTCCTCTGTTCGATGCTAAAATTCATTCCAATTATTGGAAATGCATTAACAAATCAATTTTCCTTTATAAGGTTGGATCTTCCTTCAGAATATTCAGACTCATCACTACTTTCAACATTTATCGAATCGCAGATATCTATCATATCGTCTGCGAAAGATTATCAAAGAATTTACACCTTTTAAGTTTTTCAGTGAAGTATGAAAATGCTGAGGAACAAAAACTGCAAATATTGAAATCTTTAATTATTGATGGTCGATTTTAGATTAAAAAAGTGGAAACCAACTCTTTTGGCATTTCAATCGTTCAATACTTTTTCTTCTTAAGGAGAAATGAAGATTTGGATTTGGAAGAACATAAATTCACTCCGCATAACATGCAATACTTACCAATGATTAGAGAGAACTATAAAAAAAAGGGCATAAAATAGATAACTTCCTTGAAGGAAGTAGCTTCTCTAAAAGAAGTGTCTTCTCTAAAAGAAGTTACTTCGAGAAGAGAAGTAGTTGTTGTTGGAAGTTAAGAAGGAATAAACTAAGACAGCAAACTTCAACTCTATTTCCTTTGGCAAGAACATGATAATTTTGGTATAATTGACCCCAAACCAATCAGTATTACAGCTACAGAAAATACAACACTCAAAGTTAAACTTCCATTCAATGTCAAGATAATTCTGCAAGATTAAATCGAGCATAATTTCGAGTAAAATCCCTGCCTGTAAATGCAACTGGAATTCAAGATAAAAAATATCTTTGATCCAAAAGATATCAATGTCTGTGTATAATTGACAGAAGGCGTGAGCAATGATCTCTACTTTGAAGGGATCACATAGCAAATGCTGAACCTTAAGTATAATGAATAGAGTCAGTTTAGAGTGAAGCTCATTTTATTTCGGTGTGGTGTTTACAATATTGCCCGCAACATCAAATATACAATTTCAATAAGCAAAGTCAACTCATACGTTATAAACCACTTCGAATACGAGAATCTCTATCTTATCGTAAAGAATCCTTCGATAAGTGCTAACTTCGATTTCTTTAATGAATTTAATCAACTGTAGAATCCTAACTTCAAGAAGAATGCGCAAACAGTCGAGAGCATTGATCTATTGTGATTGCATACAATTATAAATCTTCAGTTGTATCATTAATACATAATTATATCATCGATCATCAAGACTGCTCTTCTTTTAAATGAAGCAAGATATGATTTCCTGTAAAATCTTTTATTATCAAAATTTATTTGACTCCTTAAGAACTGCTTTTAACAACCTCAAAGTTTACTTTATTGTTGCTTAGTTTTTATTTGGTTTCCGTGTATTGAGTCGCAGGTAAAAAGACACCAAAATTTGGAACGGGCAGCCCAGCAACTATATGGACAACTGGAACATATGCTTTATTAGCAAAGTGAGCAACTAATTGACTTCCATAGAAATTATAATCAATCCATTTTCCAGGAGCAGTTCTCCCCTCCTGACAACCTAAAATATGCCCGTAAAACTGTCTGGATTTATCAAGATCATTAGAGGGAATAGCTAGATGAAAAGGTTGATATGCGATTTGCTCAGAGTTTTCCATTGATATTTTATAATAATCAAAAGCGTATCTTGATGGTGCTGATAAAATCATATTTAAAGTTGATGAAAATCACTGCTTCATCACATGCAAAAAAGTCTCCTTGCCAACCTGTACTTTTCCAATGGCTCTTAATTTCTTTTTTCCTTCCTTATAACGGTCAAGCAATTTTTTTTTGCGGGAGTAATCTCCACCGTAGCATTTGGCAGTTACATTTTTCTTAATATGGGGAACATCTTCTTTTGCAATTGTTTTGGTGCCTATTCTTGCCTGAATTGTCACAAGAAACAGATGAGGAGGGATGGTTTCTTTTATCTTTTGGCAGATAGATTTAGAGAATTCATATGCTTTTTTTTAATGAACAAGAAAAGTGAGAGCATCGATTGGGTCATTCATGATGTGGATAACTATCTTCACGATATCTGCCTTTTCAAAATCACCGTATTCGTATTCAAATGATCCATAGCCATGAGTAAGAGACTTTACCTTATCTACAAAATCAACGATGATTTAAGCGAGAGGCAGTTTATATTTGAGCACTGTCTTGCGGTCAGATGCAATTTCCTCGATGAAACTTCCCCTCCTGCTCTCGCAAAGAAGTTTAATATCTTTTACATACTCATGAGGAATAACAATTGTGCAAAAGGTCATTGGCTATAAAAAATATTATGATCTATCTTTGTCAGGGGCCTCTGCTGCACTTTCAATATACAGTAATTTCTATAGTCGCAATATGTATACTTCTTATCTTTTAACTTTGCACTTATAGGGCACACTTGGCGATGTTAGAATAGCTTAGACGCTAAATTAATCTTATAAACGCTGTCTAAACACGTCCATGTGCAGCATACCTAAAAATCCACAGCGAAAACCACTCCCTAAAGTGGCACTGCTTTAACGCATATAGGTCACGGCAGGATCAGTTAGTACCAACTTCTATAGGCTAAATTTTAAAGCTCTTACTTTTTTTCGAGAGCATTGAAATCCTCACCGTCCAAAGGGTACACTCCAGCAAACATCATGGGTTTGGCAGGTTTAAATCCAGGTTCAGCCACTACTTTCTATCCAATTCTATAGAAAGTATCTCCAATACGAGCCTATTTAACCTGTTTCATGTTGCTTATAACATACCCAATTTGCCCGGGAGTTAATGAGTTATGAGAAGTAACTTCTGGCTGCAAAAGTCCCACCTCAAAAACTTGATAAGTTTTTCCCGAAGAACAACTAACAATGGTAGCTGTCTTTTTGAGCTCTCCACTCATCACGTAAAATAAGCATATAACATTTTTATTATTAACGAACCAACTGTTTACAAGAAACAGTTTGAGTTTGTCCGTTGATTTGCCAACTGGAGGATGAGGAATCTATGTTATTATACGATGAAAAAGAGCTTCTACATTTATGCCTGTTTTTGCACTGATCTTTGTGATTTAAGCTGTGCCGAGAGATAACTATTCCCTCATCTATTTTTCCATAATAGGAATATCGCAAATTGCGTCTATTTTGTTTAAAATTCCAATTATCTTTAGATTTTCCTTCTTAGCCAACTCATAGTTCGCTAGAGTTTGAGCTTGGATTCCTTGAGTGACATCCACTAGCAAAAGCGCGCCTTGGCACCCCCTCATTGATCTCTCCACTTCGTAATGAAAGTCAACGTGACCTGGAGTGTCGACCAAATTAAGCAGATACTATTGATTGTTGTATATATATTTCATTGTGGCAGTTTGGGCTTGAACTGTAATTCCCCTATCCCTTTCAACTTTTAGTTTGTCCAAATATTGGTTAGTTGAGTTTTTGGGAATAGTATTGGTGATCTGAAGCAAACGGTCAGCAAGAGTGGACTTGCCGTGGTCAATATGAGCGATAATGCAAAAATTACGAATGAACTCGATGGGAATATTTTATGAAAAGGCAAATTTGATACGCCTATACATTGTGTACATATTATTCATAATTTAGCAACAATTAACTTTAGTCGAGACAAAAATAAATGAAGATAGTAAAGCAACGAAATATTAGAGGAATTTCAATTAATTTAACGGACAAGATACATAGTTGAGAGGAAGATCTTTAAACCTATTATAATTATTTTCCAATCAACACTGATTGCATTTAAATTATATTTTTTGCAGGGCGATTTATCTTATACATTAATCATTTATATTACATTAAATTTAATCTGACTTCTCTTTCAACCTTTGCAGAAACCCTTTTATATTGTTTCGTTAAAAATATCTCTCTTTGTTTACCAGGGCTAAAATCTAATAATTGAAGATTAATATATCCGCTTTGATTTTATATCTGTCCTTGGCAGATTAGGGAGACAGTAATTATGAACAATCGTGTGATTAGCAGTAATTGGAGATGAAAATTATCTTGATTTATACCTATTGAATTTGGCATGGGCTACTTTGTCTGGTAATATTGCAAAATGAGACTGGTTCTAATCTTTCGGCTTGCATTCTGGAGATGAGGCTGCTGATAATCTAATATTGATCATATCTTTCTTTTTAAATCGTGTTTTCTCATTACAAAAGAGTGTAATAAAGTCATTCTCTCGAATCGGTTTTTGAAAATTGTGCTTTTCCCAATCCACAACAATTTTTTATTCGGTATCACACTGAGTGATATCAACTTTTTCGAAGGATAACAACTTAGGCATGATTTTATGCTAATGGGAAGTGCCAAGAATCTGAGAATTAAAATTAATGCTCATTTTAAGATGAGTTTTCCTTTCTTAGTATTTATTGAGATAGTAAGATAGCGACTTTCGATAATTGTGAATCTTATTCATTTTCTTTGAAACTTTATTTTATCTCATTTGTGTTTATTTTTCTAATTATTGAAAGCTATTGATATTCATCCGACTGATATTACAATTATACTCCATATCTTTTAGATCTTAATCTTGCTGATATGATTTTGGGGGAGAGGTTTTACTTTATTATTAATTTACACATAATAAAATGTCCTTATTTAAACTTAAATCACTTTGGACCAAAGTTTTTTCGGAAGAGGAGTTTGATTAGAAACACTTGGCTGTTGGTAAAATAGGGAGACAGGCCTCATTTTCAGTCGCCAACTTTCAAGGCATTCTTAGAGTATACATCATTTACAAAAATACCGAAATAGAAGTACGAAATATCTATGAAAACAAATTTTAAAATGGAATTATCGATATCAAATATGTATCACATCCAGATTAAAGAATTCGCCATGGGACAATAGGAGTACTTTTTTTCAGAAAATTTGCATATCTACACTTCTAACCCATCAACAATGGCTAAAGATTTGAGCCTAAACTTCTTTACATTGATGTTGAGCCTTCGTTCGCAATTGGAGTTAGCCCGATATCAGTAATGACTCTGAATTCGAGTATTCAGTACCTGAATCCTCCATAGATACAAAAGATAAAAATTGGTGACCCAATATATCCCTTTACACGTTGTCTTAACAAAATCTACTTTGTTGATGGAGAATAGCTGGTGTAAATTGAAGGTTCGACTGAGCAGTGGCGTATCATTGTCGGGCGAATTCGCCAGTTATTCGTATTTGCGGATACTATAGTAGTAATTGGAGAAAGAGCGTTGTGGTAAGTAAGTAACGCTAAGATAATAAAAACTAAAGTTATGTAAGAGGATATTTGTTGTGGAACAATAACTTTTCGCAGCGTTACCTCTTATAATATCCTAATTGCCAATTTTAGTGGATTATTTTTTATCTACTCGTCAAACTATGAACTACTTTGGGCTATTAAACTCGAATACATACCTCTAAAGATTATCGTTCATGAGCACGAATAAATAAAAGGAATGATGACCATCTTGTCAGAAGAAGGCAATTTATAGCTCGTCTATTCTGGTGTGGAGGTTCCAGATACAGTTATTGAACCGCTCTCACAGAATATTAATTATTAGGTTGTAGACGCAGAAATACATGAGTTTCTTGAGAGGATGAAGACTAAACCAGATTAAAAAATAAATAAAACTTAAGCTATGAATAACTCATAAGCCAATTATAAACTGTACTTCGGAGAAATATAAAAATCATACTAAAATATAGATGAAAAACCACGATTGTTCCAAATATAGAATAAATTAATAAAAAGTCAGTTTATATGCTAAATAACCAGCAAATAGCCTCTATGCAATTTCAAAGTTCAGATAAATTTGCCTTATAATATTTATTGCAGCGATAAAAGCAAATAACTAAATGTTGCAAAGTGCAATGATAAGATTGTCTTTCATATATTTACCAATAACTAAAGTTTTCCTTATGAACGAGAACTCAGCGTAATAATTAGATACTAAAGTAACGAACAACGTAGCTTTTAATATATTTAGGTGGAACACCCTTCATAAAAATGAATAGTGTACCTATTCCTATGGGCCTGCAATGTTTAGTCACAGGCTATTAGTCCAATATCAAAGCAGTCAATAATATCATCATTAAAGCCAATATTGAATTGCCATCTTTTAACGACATATTTCCTGAGTTGTGCAAAAAGGAAAAGCAGTAGCAACGAAAAACAATAAAATTTACACTGTCAAACGGAGTTGATTGCATCATCACATATAACAAAGGATATAATAAGGCCAAGATCTAAAGTTAATACTATTCAGGGTTGTGCTACATAATTAATTAATTTTCTCACCATATTCGATTGTATAATTCGCGAAAATCAACTAAAATAGAACTGTCTGTATAAATACCTTTGTAATAATTCTTTACAATCATGAAATAACACTATGAGCAAAGAATTATCCTTAAATAGGCTTTCAAAGACGTTGAATCCAAATCAGAGTAATTCAGAAACACTCAAAAAAAGCTATTAGTGAAAATGAAAGAGAAAATGACAAACATGGGCAACATCGACAAACTTCTTTAATATACATATGAAAGACTTATTGATAGCGCTACTCATTATGAGGAAGTTAGCAAAGAGACTGAAGTTATAAATCATAATTTATGTGTGGCCATCAAGCTAATTATAGAACTTCTATTTATACGAGCCAATCCAAGTGTGAAAGCTAAATATATGGCTTTAGGTATATTGGGATATGAGCAGTAAAATCTAGAACGCGGGTGGGAGGATAAGGTGCTAGCTAACTCATCACATTTCCTCAATAAAAAATACAATAGTAGTGACCAAATTTCTTTTGAACAACTGCAGAAGATCCCACTTTATGTGATTTCCAAAGTAAACAATGGGGATTGGAATTGATCTATTAAATATCTATTAAAATAAACAATATTTTAATCAATACTTGAAAGTTCTTTGATGAAAGACTTTATCAAATCCTGATTGAATACTGGGTCCAGCATCGCTACCGTAAAAGGTACTATAAATTATATAAAAATGCAGCACTTAAATGGTCACAATAACGATGAAAATAAGAAATGGGTTCTTGACAGCTCGTGAAGAATAGTTGCGACTCAAGAAAATCCATCTCACTAGTGCGCCAACACTCAGCATAATTATATGCCAAAGTGAAGAAGGAAAGATACATCCGATGGTAGGAATGAAATAGAGGATCAAAGAGTATCCAGCGAGATTAGCAGACTAATTTATGATAATTTTACTTCAGTGTTGGTTATATCTCCTCCAAGACAGCTAATAATAGCAGGATAAAGAATTATTTAGATAAATTCAAAGATTACCGCCAAGGCAAGGGCTTGAATTAAGTAATGAGGATTAAAGTTAAAATCCACTCCATCTGCTATGAAATAATCGTTGATATTGGCTGTAAGGCCTAGGATGATGATATAAGTAACAGTTAACCAAAGAGGGCCATACAAATCTGGTTATGACTACATCTAAGCTTATTCTCCATCTTTAAGAGTAAGAAAATCATCTTTCCAAATCAAAAACGAGTGGAGAATTTTTTTTAGAAAAAGGGAACTAGTGATGTCAAATTATGACTTGTTTTCCCTAAATAAGCAAATATATACTCAGGATAGAAACAACAGCACAGACTGGCCAAACAATTAGGAGGGGTATAATAGTGATCTGGAATACGCAAGTCTTATTGCGGATACGAGGGTTTATACACCTATGTGATAAATGTTTTACGGTCTCACATGCAATCTTCTGAGCAACAGACTCGAATAATCTTTGCTTTTGCTCGATGGTTAATTTTTATATCTATTAATTTTGATTGCATGGGTCAAAAATGATTTTCTGAAAAATGTTTTCCTACTCAGGGTTAATTGCCATATCTTATCGAATAATATTTTATTATAGATTATTTAGTACAACATTAAAATCATTTGGTTTCATGGAAAGCACGCTTAAAACTGGGTTTATAATAGATTTACTCAATTTTTTTAATCTTCGACTCCTTTCGTAATTTAGTCTTGGCCTTATTTCCATTCGATATCTATTTCAGGAAGGGGTTATCGATTTTTTGAGATTCAAAGTTTACTTACTTCAATTTGTTGCTCTTGCTGCGCAACAATTGGATATAACTTTTACTCTTTTATTTTGCTTACGATCGAGTAAAAATTGTTGAATTAACTTCATCTTTTTTTTGGTACTTGGATACATTTTCGTCTCTTTTCATAAAGGAAAGTCCCTTTGACTCTTTGTTGGAAGTTAATAGTTTTAATTTTGGAGATATACTTCTAATTTTGAGTTTATTTTTTTTGAAATCTCCTTTAAGTGGTCCTTCAAGTTCATTAATTACATGATCTTTAAAACAACTTATTTTAAAAGTAGTTCCTGTACTATTGTTCAGACTTTGAGTTGATTTTGTATTAATGTTCGTTTGACATCTATCTTTTTCATAAAATTATACTTCTTCCTATTGTTATTTTTTGCAGACTGGCGTTTCTTTGTCGCAGTTCAAAGGGTGATTCTTATTTCTGTTGATAAATATTCCGATGAGATTCAATTGAGGATTAAAAAGTTACTAATGATCGCGTATCTCTTATCTTTTAAATAGCTTAACATTAAGTACCTTCAATTCTTAATTAAAATAAATAACCCAACAAAAGTAATACTCCTTAACATTTTTTAGATAGGTAAATAAAAATTATAACTGAGAAGGCGAAGGTTAAAGGGTTTACTTTTTTTGGTTCAGATTTTAGTTATGTTTGAGAAGAGATATTGGGATAGGGTTTAGTGAAATCTGCATTAAATGTATTTTACTGGTCCTGTGATAAAAGGAAATTTAAGATATTCAGCTATGCTTTTTTGCCTGTGAACATTATTATAACAAAGTTCAAAGATGCTCCAAATAAACTTTTTTTGTAGTTTTAAAGTTCGACTTTGACTAAATTATTTGTATATGTTTTGAATATTTTATGATTATTAGTTCGATGGAGCCTATAATTTTGAAGTGAAGTGCGAACCTTCATTATTTTTTGAATTGCTAATTAGTGCTTGGTTTGCTATTTTCATTTGAGAAGATTGTTGTTTAAATAATAGAATTTCTATTTATTACAAAATTTTTATTTAATTAATTTCTCACATTCCATTTTTGATTGATCCAATAAATATATTTATGTTCAAAAATATCTTAAAATTTGGTAAGAATTATAATTATAATAGTGTCAGTTATGAATCAAAAGAGTGTTGCAGTCTGTCATAGATAAGTTCTTGAAATGGTGACACATGCCAAATCTCGTCTCAACAGTATCAAAATGAATAAATTGAAGCGACACTTTAAGCAAATCTCTCCTCTAATTATAGAGGAACATTAATAATCAAACAAATAAAATTATATGGACAACCAAAAGACAAACACAAATGGATCACAAAAACATGAATCGCTCACATAAAGATCCTTCATTCTGTAGCCTAATAATTTATCAGAGTTATTAAACGCTGATCTAAACATAAATCAATTTATGGGATAAGAAGATAACGATTAAAATATCAACCGTGATTAGAAAAGTCACATGACTGAATAAAGTTTTATTTCTCAGCGAACATATAAAGAGGATAGAACCTTTATAAAATAATATGAGGTTATCAATAATAAACATAAACTGTGTCTGGTCAAGATCCATCGTCTTTAATAGGAAAATAGTGTACTTCAACGAGAAGTTTAAACATTAAAGAATAAAGCTTAAAAATAGCTATTGGAGAAATAGGATATATGTAAAACATAATAAATTGGAGTAAATACTGAATTTGCATAATCTATCTCTGAAGACAAACTATAAAATAATTAATTACTGAATCGACTTATGGAATTGCAGGATTAAAATTCTAGACAGCTTTAAAAAATAATAGAACTCACATCTAATACTAATAACTTATAAAAAAAGGAAATGAAAACTCAGACATATTTCTAGATTGAAACCAATCAAAGTTTCGGACAAACTGAACTTAATTTATCCGATATAACTCTCTTGTAAATATAAAATAAGCAGCACTAATATGTTTTGTAAACCATTGAAGCAGCCTGTGCATAAATTTCGAATCAACCTAATTTTACTTTGACATAAATTTCTAATTTCAACACCTGGCTTTAGTAGGTTATGAACAGAAATATGAAAAATCACTTACTTCCTCTCTAATGTTAAGTAAAGCTTTTAAATTAAATAATCCAATCTAATAAAAAATCTTTTTAATAAAAATAAAGGCAGAAATCATAGCTTTTAACTTCTGCTTATCAAACAATACAACATTTGCTTTAATAAATAAAAGAAACACAAGTGATGGCTAAAATTAATTATAAAGGTCTTTTAGATTTTGAAAGGAAGTCCAAAAGTTTGAGACCTGCTGAATAAAGATCTTGATTGTTATTTAAACAGGTACATAGCTTTGTATATTTTAACCTAAATATTTAAGTTTGCATTGTTTTTGTAATTATTTTTACCTCACTTTTAAATAAAATAGCTACGATAGTCATGAAGAATATTGCTTAATATCCATTAATATTTGCTTAAGATAATTGGTTTATTCATATTGAAATTATCTCAAATTCTATTATCATTCACAATTTAAATTAGCATTGGTGAATAAAATATTAGTGCCAAGGGCTAACTTCAATAAATAATAATAGTGTTAATACGATTAGTACAATACTTTAAGTTCTAGATGTTTTGCCTTATAAAGCGAGAAAAGAATATTTAATGCTAAAAAATTGTGAATAAAAGAATAACAGAGTTTTTAATAAATTATTTTGTAAAATACTTTTACCGTAGAAGAATATTAACTTTATATTAAAAAAGCAAATATTCGTTTTAATTGTTTGATTTTAAAGTTTTTTACTTTACAGAAAGCCAACGGAGAGGAAATATTTATGGTTAAAAGGAATATTTGGCCCGTCCACATTAACCTACTATTTGTTTTGCTAGATATTCTATTCTTCTTTATAAAACCATATATAATAATAATAATAATTTCATCAATGAAAATGTCAAGAAAAACAACTTTACCTTAATTTTTACGGGAAATAGACTTCAGTCAATTTAAAAGATCAAATTCTCATCGGAAAATAGAATCGCAACTCAAACTATCATCTGAATCACTATAAACTTTTAAAATAACGGAACCAACCCTATAAAATCTAAATTCACAATGCCCTTCGCGAAATGATAATCATAAAAAGTCAGCGAGTGAGATGAGCAGTGAATCTTAGAAGATAATAAACAAGAACTACTTCACAATTAATATGACAAATGGTAAACAGAGAGACCTACCCATAATATCTTCTTTGGCAACTGCTCATAAAATGTTAATTGGAAGATCAAAATATCTCAGTTTTCAGGAAATGAATAAAGAAAATGGAGAATACCGTGAATCTCTTTACGAATTAGAAAGGTAGGAGAATGCATTTAAATCAAAATTTAAGATCAATCCTATTAATGTTAAATCAAGGAAGAACATTTACGAAATAGAGAAAGGAAGAAGGTAAGATCTTTTAAAGAAAAGAGAAAGCATTGTCAACTTACAAATCAGCAAAAGTATTCATAAAATTTATCAAATAAGAAATAACAATAACAAATAACAGTCGATCAATCAAAAATCAATCTATTAGCGAAGAGGCAGTGCCTGGAAACTCCACGACTTTTATGATCCTCTCGTTTAATAGTTTGAAATGAATGATTTGAAAGTACAAAAAATGAAATAAAGACTGACTATCTTGTAGAAGCTTAACGCTATTAATAAAAATTGCTAATAAATATAGTATGACTCTCAAACTGCAAATTCAGTCCAAATATTCACTAAATTTAGCGAGCATTTTGGTAATAAACTGATAAAAAAACAAAGAAAACTCTAAAAAATGAAGTTATTATTCGCCTGACGTTTCTATTATATGATACTAGCATTTTGTGTTTATAATTAAATTAGTTATTAAAATAGAAGAAATTTTATCATTGATAATATTATGAGAAATTGATCATGTTGAAGTCAAAAATTATTCTTTTATTAATTATAATAGAATCAGAAGCATATGAGCGATAGTTATTCCTACGTCAAGATACATAATGCTCAGCGCAGGGATAAATTAGAAAGGAAAAAAGGTTATAACCTTCAGTATATGACTCCTCCTAAATGTCAGTATAAGCACTCTCTTTGGGAGATATATAAATCCTTATAAACAAAATTAGGCTATGACTATGACATTTCCAAGGCTAATAAAAAATTAAAATGGATGAAGGAGTAATTTAAAGATAAAATGGAAAGGTATTTGGGAAATTCTAAAAAGTATTTGGGAAATTACACATACGTAAAAAAGAACACAAGAATGGATAAAGTTAAAATTAAAGAAGAGCTTAAATTCGAGGTCAAAATGAACCCAATCATAAAGCAATTTTCAAAGATTGATAATATGATAGAAGATAAGCTTAAATTGTATGGACTTAGGTGCCTCATGCTATAATGATATATTTGTAAATATCATATTCTCAGATTATCTAAATTCTAATGTTTTAAAATTAGAATATTGTGATAAATTAATCATCCTAAAACCAATTTATTCTTTTATTAATTATAATAGAATCAAAAACATATGAGCGATAGTTATTCTTATGTCAAAATTCATAATGCTCAGCGTAGGGATAAATTAGACAGGAAAAGAGATGCTAACTATTACACTCTGACTCCTCCGAAATATCTTTCTAAAAAATCTCTTTTGAATACGTATAATCCCCTATAAAAGAAATTAGGCTATGACTATGACCTTTCCAAAGCAAATAATAAATTAAAATGGATGAAGGAGTAGTTTTAAGATAAAATGGTGAAGTATTTGGGAAATTCTACTTTCGTAAAAAAGATGACAAGAATGGATAAAGTTAAAATTAAAGAAGAACTTAAATTTGAAGTCAAAATGAACCCAATAATAAAGCAATTTTCAAAGATTGATAATATGATAGAAGATAAACTAAAATTGTATGGACTTAGGTGTCTTTTGCTGGTATGATTGTATTTATAAATATCATAAACGATCAAATCATTCAGATAATAAGGCTTTTTTAAATTATATAAAATTCTACGACTTAATCCAGAGAAGCAACTAATAAACTGCCAAAAGTGAGAGCAAAGCGAAAAATACATATGTAGATTGTCCTGTAAATGCCAAATAATCCATACAACTCCCGATTAAGAGAGCAATATAAATATAAACTATACTTTCTTGAATTGGTTCAACTAAATAGAATGCAAATATTACATGTCGTAAAAAAGTGTTTGCCGTTCTTGATGAATGTGACTTGAAAAAAAGAATAAACATTCGTAAGGGCAAGCATATATTCGAACATTAGAGGGACAAATATCGTAAAATAAAATTCCTTTGGTGTAGCCTGATTATGATTGATTGATTACTTATGAAATATTGGCTGTCAGGATAATGCCCAAGATGTTTAAAAAAATCAATAGATGAGCGATAGCAGTCAAAGGGATATTAAATGTGGATTAGTGATTACTTTTCCAATATCGATACCAGCAAACAAGCTCGCATAATGCAAAAATTCCACTTCCAATTGCTAGGTAAAGATTTGAACTGCTATCATTTCTTTCATTTATGTGAATATCAGCGATAAAAAAAATGATCCTAATGAAAAAGATTGCAACTTTTTTTATGATCAAGCATTTAGGAATTTATG
>Ga0302191_10001360_pt1 | contig 15594 bp, 16 predicted proteins | sample II_Bog_E3_1_FD_198775 | JGI IMG/M metagenome (GOLD analysis project Ga0302191, IMG submission 198775) | Peat permafrost microbial communities from Stordalen Mire near Abisko, Sweden - II_Bog_E3_1 | ecosystem: Environmental > Terrestrial > Soil > Wetlands > Peat | place: Sweden: Abisko...
GTGGGCGGCGTTGCATCTTGATGTGAACTGGATTTTGCATCCGCATGTCCGGCAGATTGTCTCGCAACGGCTCGCGGCGCAGACGAATGAAACGCGGCAGAGCCTCGGCGCGTTTCTGGATGCGTTTGATTCCGCCGAAATGCGGAATCTCGTCACCGAGGCCGTTGCGGAAGAGCGGAAGATTCCGAATCCTGAAACACAGCTCGTCGACGTAACCTTGAAATTGCGGAGCCAATTTCTGGACCGGCAAATCACCGTGCTGACGCAAAAGGTGAGCCAGCCGGAAATTTCAGAATCGGACAAAATCGAACTTTTACACGAGCAACAAAAATTGCGAGAACAAAAACGCGCGCCACTTTCACCGTTGCCAAATTAAAAAGGCACAATCCATTGCGGACTGCGCCTTCTTTGTTCGAATTGAAATTATTTCGCGCCCTGGTCAATCCATGCGCGGATCAAACCAATTTGATCCGGCGTAAGTTGTTTGGCATTTCGGCCCTTGGGCATGAAAGACTGCGGATCGCCCGTATGCGCAATGCTTGCAATCAAATCACCCTTGGTGCTGTCGCCGACGACAATGATTGGGCCGTCTTTTCCGCCTTTTAGAGTGCTTTCAAGACTGGTCAGCACAATACCGTGTCCCGGCTTTTTTTCGCCATGACATTTAACGCAGGCCGCGACAAAAATGGGTTTGATATCCGTTGCGAACGCCACGCCAGTTTTTGTCGAGGCAGGTGGCAAAGTTGCTGTAGCGGGCGGTGTATCTTGGGCTGAAACGGCTGCTGCAAACCCAAAAACTGCGGCAATCAGGGCGAGTTTAAATATTGTCATGGTGTTATTGGTTAACTTTATGCTTATTTCGGCGGCAATTTGAACATAAGACGCCGGATTCGTCAAAAAGTTTCAAATTTATTTTTGTCCATTTCTTGCTGACCCTGCTATTCATTGGGCGTGGAAGCCAATTCCCTTTCAGAAGCCGTGCTGGTAGTCCTCGGACACGGCACGACGCTGAACACAGAATCCGCCGCGCCGGTCTTGCAGCACGCGGCGGAACTGCGTCGCCGCACAATTTTCGCCGAAGTGCGCGAAGGTTTTTGGAAACAGGAGCCTAATATCAAAAAAGTTCTGGCAGAAATTTTCACGCCGCGAGTTTTCATTGTGCCATTTTTCATCAGTGAAGGATATTTCAGCACCGAAATCATCCCGAAGGAATTGGGTTTCAGTCTTCCCGAAATTCGGAAACTCAGAATTCAGAATTCAGAATTATATTATTGTTCGCCGGTTGGTTCGCATGATTTGATGACGAAAGTGATTCTGGCACGGGCAAAAGAAGTCACGGAAAAATTTCCGTTCCCGCGCTTGCCTAAGAATTCCGACACGACGCTGCTCATCGCAGGCCATGGCACTGGGCGAAATGCCAATTCCCGCAAGGCTGTCGAGCGGCAGGTCGAATTGATCCGCGCACAAAAAATTTACGCGAACGTCGAAGCCGTGTTTATGGAAGAGCCGCCGTTCATCAAGGGCTGCCACGAAAATGTGAAAACAAAAAATATCGTCGTCGTGCCATTTTTCATTAGCGACGGTCTGCACACAGTCGAAGACATTCCGGTGTTGCTCGGCGAACCCGACCGGGTCGTGAAAGAACGGCTTGCAGCCGGCCAGCCAACATGGCGTAATCCGACGGAACGCGCCGGAAAACTTGTCTGGTATTCGGTGTCTGTAGGCACTGAACCGCAGCTGGCTGACGTGATTTTGGAACGCGTACACGAGGCGGCGAAATAATTTATGAGAAAATTACGTTTTGGAATAATTGGCCCGGCGCGCATCGCGCGTAAAAACTGGAAGGCAATCTTTAACAGCGGCAACTGCGAGGTAGTCGCTGTTGCCAGCCGCGACCTTGCGCGCAGCAGAACATTTATCGCCGACTGTCAGGCCCAAGTTCCTTTTGAAAAGAAGCCGACGGCGTTTGGCAGTTACGAAGAACTGCTCGCGTCAAAAGAAGTGGACGCCGTTTATATTCCGTTGCCAACCGCCCTGCGCAAGGAATGGGTCGTGCGCGCGGCGGAGGCTGGCAAGCACGTCATCAGTGAAAAACCCTGCGCCGTCAGCATGGGCGAACTTGAAGAAATGATTAATGCCTGCAGAAAAAACAACGTGCAGTTCATGGACGGCGTGATGTTCATGCACAACCGCCGCCTCGGACAAATCCGTGAAACGCTCAATGACGAAAACTCCATTGGCCAGATTAAACGGATTGCGTCGCACTTCAGTTTTCTCGGTTCGGAAGATTTTTTGCACGCGAATATACGCGCCAACCGCAAGCTCGAACCCGCCGGCTGCCTCGGCGATCTCGGCTGGTATTGCCTTCGCTTTGCCTTCTGGACGATGAACTGGCAGATGCCAAGCAGCATTGAAGGCAAAATTATTTCGCGCGCGGCAAATGATCCTGCCGGTGTGCCTGTGGAATTTTCCGGTGAGTTGTTTTTCGATGGTGGCGTTTCAGCCGGGTTTTATTGCTCGTTCGTGGCGGTCAACCAGCAGACTGTCACCATTACTGGCACCAAAGGTCTCCTGAATGTCCATGATTTCGTGAATCCTTTTCGCGGCGAACCGGCCTTCGACACAGTCAAAACTGAATTTCACAGCGACGGCTGCAATTCTTTTGCCCGGCCTGTTTTAAATCAAATTCCGCACATTGAATCCGGCGACAACCCGGCAACTTCACAGGAGGCAAACATGTTCCGTAATTTCGCGGATCAAATTTCTTCAGGCAAACCCAACACCGACTGGCCGATGTGGGCGTTGGAGACACAAAAAGTTATGGACGCCTGCCTGCAGCCGCACAAGGAACAAGCTTGAAAGTTGACACCTGAAACTTGAAACTCACCTGGTGCAGTTTCAAAAAATCACCATTATCGGCGTTGGCTTGCTCGGCGGCTCCATAGGGCTGGCCGTGAAACAGCGCGGACTTGCGCGCGAAGTCGCTGGGTTCGTCCGCCGCACGGCGAGCTTGAAGGATTGCGAAAAAACCGGCGCGGTGGATTTTGCCACGACCGATTTGCTTGCCGCCGTTTCCAATGCGGACTTGATTATTCTTTGCACGCCGCTCGCGCAAATGTTGCTGCTGACAAAACAATTTATGCCAGCGCTAAAACAGGGCGCGATTGTCACCGATGTCGGCAGCGTGAAAGCCGGTGTTGTGCGAGAACTGGAACCCCCTGTTGCCAGTGTTGGCGCGCATTTTGTCGGGAGTCATCCGATGGCTGGAGGGGAAAAAATGGGGGTGCTGGCCGCGCGAGCTGATTTGTATGTTAATGCAGTTTGTGTCGTCACCCCGACGAAAAAGACCAATGCCGGCACCGTCCGAAAACTGGAGCAATTTTGGAAATCGCTCGGCGCACGAACGCTGCGGCTGGATCCAGCAGAGCATGATTTGCTCGTCAGTCGTTCCAGTCATCTGCCGCACGTCGTCGCAGCGGCACTGGCAGGATTGATTTTGAATCCGGTGCTTTCCAAAACGCAGGCTTCCTTGTGTGCGACCGGATTTCACGACACGACGCGTATCGCGTCCGGCTCGCCGGAGATGTGGCGCGACATCTCCCTGGCCAATCGCAAAAACCTATCTCGATCTGTGAATACCTTTGTCGCCGAACTTAAAAAATTTCAAAACAAACTCAAAAGCAACAATGCCGATGCGGTTGAAAAGTTTTTTACCACGGCCAAGCAGCGGCGCGACAATTGGTGCGCGAAGGCCGTTTCAACTTCGTCAGAATAATGGATCTTCCTGACCTCATCGAAATTGTGCCGCTCGACAAACCCGTGCGCGCGGAAATCACCGTGCCCGGCTCGAAGAGCATCACGAACCGCGCGTTGATTCTCGCGGCGCTCGCGGACGGCGAAGTCACGCTCACCAGCGCGCTTTGGAGCGAGGACACTGAAATAATGTTAGAGGCCATGCGCAAGCTGGGATTTAAAGTTAAAATACAACAGGATCCCAATGAGGTTTGTAATCGTATCATTACGATTCAAGGTCAAGGTGGAAAAATTCCTAAAGCTGGACGCAGTGCAAATCCTCTTAAAATATATGTGGGGAATGCCGGAACTGCTGCTAGGTTCCTGACTGCTTTTTTGTGTCTTCGACCGGGCATTTTTGAATTGCACGGCTCCCCTAGGATGCGTGCGCGTCCCCAAACAGAATTGCTTAACGCGTTAAGGCCAAAATATACCGAACTATTGGCATATTATCTTCATCCAACTTCACCGAAGCCTGGTTATGCCATTGAGTCGCTTCAAGAAAGTAATATGTTGCCAATCAGAATTTACGGCATGGGGCCAAGGCCAGGCAAGAAGTGCAGAGTAAGTATTAAAAAGAGTTCGCAATTTGCGTCGGCGCTGTTGTTGTGCGCGAAAGTTAGCGGATGGAAAGTTGAAGTTGTCGGCGAAAATGCAGAAGAATCGCCGTATGTGGCGATGACTTCAAAAATGATTGAAGCGTTTCCGCATCGTGGCGGAAAATTTCAAATTGAACCTGATGCGAGCAGCGGAAGTTATTTTTGGGGCGCAAATTTTCTAATTTGTCTTGAGAATGCAAATTCAACTCCGAACTCTTTTGTATTTGTAAGAAATTGGCCTACGACAGGATGGCAAATTGATGGTCAATTTTCCCATTTCTGGCCACCGAGCAGTGTGCTTTCAAGAAAAGATCAGCTTGGTGACAGCATCATGACTGCTATTGTTCTTGCACCTTTTTTGACGAAGCCAGCCAGTTTTGTTGATTTAGGAAAACTGCGGCATCAAGAAACCGAGCGCGTCGTCGCGTTGCGGACGGAGTTGACCAAGTGCGGCGCGAAAGTGGTCGAGGAAGGCGACACGCTGACGGTCTGGCCGTCGCCGTTGCACGGCGCGGAGATCGAGACCTACAACGACCACCGCATGGCGATGTGTTTTGCGATTCTTGGATTGAAGGTGTCCGGCATAAAAATTAAAAATCCCGCCTGCGTGAAAAAGACGTTCCCGAACTTTTTCCAAAAGCTGGCGGCGCAGCCGCCGCACGGCCTGGGCGCGGAGATTTGGGAGATCAAAGACGGCCAGCGCACGAGGAAATTGAGCGGCGACGATTTGTTTGCGGATTAAGATTATGAATAGGATCAGGAATTGAAAAAATATCCCATTGTCATTGCCATTGACGGCACGAGCGCCAGCGGCAAAAGCACCAACGCCAAGCTCGTGGCCAAGGCGCTTGGCTATGTTTATGTGGACACCGGTGCGATGTATCGCACGCTGGCATGGCATTGCCTGAAGAAAAATGTGGATGTGCATGACGCCAAGCTTGTCGCCAACGCCTGCCGCCGCTGGAAAACTGATTTGTGCTGCGTCGAGAAAGACGGACTGCGCGTGGTGCAACTGCTCGTGGACGGCTATTTTCCTGAAAAGGAAATCCGTACGCCGGAAACCGCCGCCGCCGTGGCGCACGTCGCCGCCGTGCCGAAGGTACGCGAGTGGATGAAAAAAACGCAGCGCGATTGCATCCAGTTCGGCGACCTCGTGATGGAAGGCCGCGACATCGGCACGAATGTGTTTCCCGAAACCGACTACAAATTTTATCTCGACGCGACGCTGGCCGAGCGTTCCGCGCGCCGCGCCGCCGACGGTGTGAACGAGAATCTCGCCGCCCGCGACCAGCGCGACAGCCAGCGCGCGGTCGCACCGCTGATGATTGCGCTTGGGGCCAAGGTCATCAACAATTCCGCCATGACGTCGGAGCAGACAAGCAAGCTGCTGCTGGAAGAAATTTACAATCGTTTTCCCGCAAAATGAATTTGTCCTACCGCATCGGCTGGACGGCCTTTCGTGCCATGTTCGCGACATATTTCCATTGGAGCGTGTTCGGCGCGAAGAACGTTCCGCTGCAAGGCGGCGTCATTCTGGCCTCGAACCACGCGAGTTTTCTCGATCCGCCGCTGGTCGGATCAGCTTTAAACCGTGACATCAACTATCTCGCGCGCGAATCACTTTTCCGTTTCCCCGGCATCGGCGCACTGTTGCGTTCGTGGAACGCGGTTCCAGTGGATCGCGATGGCGGAGGCGCGGCGGGATTAAAGGCCATCCTTGAGCGGCTTCTCGCGGGCGGCGCAATCATTTTATTTCCCGAAGGAACGCGCACGAAGGATGGAAAACTCCAACCGGCGCGTTCGGGCATCGGCCTGACTGTTATCAAATCCAACGCAGTTGTGATTCCCGTGAGGACGTTTGGAACTTTCAAGGCATATGGACGGAATCATAAGTTTCCACGTCCGAAAAAAGTCGCCGTAAAATATGGCAAACCGATGCATTTTGAAACATTGCGCGCCGAGGCCAAGGATTGCTCCAAGCCGAGATTGAAAGAAATTTACCAGCAAATCGCCGATGATATCATGGCGGCGGTTGCGAAGCTCGAACCGAACGAGGATTAAATCCCCAGACTCGACAACATGTTGCTGATGCTGTTGACGATCTGGACGAGTTTGGGATGCGATTGCTCGAAGCCTTCGACGGACGAGCGCAGGCCGGTTACGGAAATTTCCCGCAGTTGCGGACTCTGTTTTTCGCGTGTGGCCTCGTGAGTGGAAAGTTTTGCGAACTCGGCGATGCTTTGTGCGCGTTCATCGTCAGTTTTGGACAGCGCACCGACTTCGGACTTGAGCGTGCCAAGCAGTTGGAGCAGCTCGCGCTTGCGCTCGTCGCTGATGGAATTTGCGCCGTGAATCTTCGCTTCAATCTCGCCTATCGTGTTTTCGATCATGCTGTAAAGTAATTGCTGCTGGAAATTCGGCAAGCGCGTTCACCAGCGCCCGACTTTCGGCAAAGCCGGCTCGACGACTTCCCAGATTTTAGTGCAAACATTTTCCGTCGAGCCTGAACCGTCCAAAACGCGAACGCGTCTTTTTTCCGACGCCGCGATGGCCTCGTAGCCTTTGATGACACGCTCAAAGAATTTTTTGTCCGCTTCCTCAATCCGGTCACGCATGAAAGGCAGAGTGGACTGGCGCATGGCGCGGCGCATTTCGCTGATTTCCGGCGAGACCGTCAAGAACAGCGTCAGGTCCGGCCGCGTTTCGCCGACGGCAACGTCAATCACGGTTTTGATCATCTGCAAATCCAGTTCACGTCCGTAGCCTTGATATGCCGTGGTCGAATCATAAAAGCGGTCGCTCAAGACGATTTCCCCAGCGTCGAGCGCAGGACGGATGACTTCGCGAACGAGCTGTGCACGGCTGGCGTTCATCAAAAGCAGTTCCGCCTCGGCTGTCATGGCGTGGTTTTGATGGCTGTGTTTGAGCGTGTGGCGGATTTCCTCGCCGATGGGCGTGCCGCCCGGTTCACGCAACGTGCGGACGCGGTGGCCGAGCGATCGAAGACGCCGCGTGAGCAGTTCGACCTGCGTGGATTTGCCGCAGCCTTCCGATCCTTCAAAGGTGATGAACAAACCTTTCCTCATAATTTTTTCAATTTATATCCCTTCGGCGAATCTTCAATCACCCAGCCTTTGGCTTTCAACTCGTCGCGAATCGCATCCGAGCGTTTGAAATCCTTCGACTTCTTGGCGGCGATGCGGTCTTCGGCCAGTGCGGTAATGTCCGCTGGAATTTCAATGTCGTTCTTTGTGCCAACGCCAAGAACAGAATCAATCATGTGCCACGCAGCCAATGATGCGGCTGCGTCTGCCGCCTGCAAGGAATTTTCCGCGATGCGTTTGTTTGTTTCAGTAACCCATTTGAAAATTTCGCCCCAGGCGGCGGAAATGTTCAGGTCGTCGTCGAGCGCGGCAGAAAATTGTTCCAAAATTTTTGAATTTGGCGCGGCATTTGTTCTATCTGCGATTTCGCTCAGTTTTCCGACACATTCGTCAATGCGCGCCAGCGCAGTCTTCGCGCCTGCCAAACCCTCGAGCGTGAAATTAAATGTCTCGCGGTAATGCGCGGTGATCAGTAGATAACGGACTTCGCGACCGCTCAAACCTTTGGCCATCAGATCGCGCAGTGTGAAATAGTTTCCGAGCGACTTGCTCATCTTTTTTCCTTCAACAAGAAGATGCGCGCCATGCAGCCAGTATTTCACGAACGGCTTGCCGGTCGCTCCTTCGCTTTGGGCGATTTCGTCCTCGTGATGTGGAAATATCAAATCCTCGCCGCCCAGATGGATATCGAAGCTTGCTTCTAGAATTTTCATGCTCATCGCACTACACTCTATGTGCCAGCCGGGCCGGCCTTCCCCGAAAGGACTTGGCCAGAAAATGTCGGCGTCGTCCGGCACGCGCGATTTCCAGAGCGCGAAGTCGGCGACGGATTCCTTGGCATATTCGTCACTCTTCACACGTTCGCCGGCGCGCATCTCGTTGAAGTTCAGTTTGAGCAACTGGCCGTAATTGCAGCCGAAGCCGCGATATTTCTCGATGCTGAAATAAACCGAGCCATCGGCGGCCTTGTAGGCGATGCCGCGAGCGATGAGTTTTTCGATGAGCGAAATTATTTCGGGAATGTGTTCCGTCGCGCGCGGAGTTTGATGCGGCGAAAGACAGTTCAGCGTCTTCAAATCCTCGAAGAACGCGGCTTCAAATTTTCCGGTGAATTCCGGCAGCGTGGTTTTGGTTTCGCGGACGCGTTTGATGATTTTGTCCTCGATGTCCGTGATGTTCATGACGTGGGTTACCTGGAAATTCTTGAATTCCAAATAACGCCGCACCAAATCTGCGAAGACGAATGTGCGCCAGTTGCCGATGTGCGCGAAGTCATAAACGGTCGGTCCGCAGCAATACATCCCGACTTTTGGCGGAGTGAGCGGCGCGAAATCCTGGATGGAGCGCGAGAGCGTGTTGAACAGTTTTAATCCCATTTGCGTCTGCGCAAGTTAAGGTGCGGAACGGGAAAGAAAAGCGTAAATTCAGGTTGGACAGATTTTCTCACGATATTTATGCTTTCATTCATCAATCATTTAGCCGTCCGCAGATTCAGAAAGGATATTTATGGAAGTGAAAGTCGCCTGCGATTGCGGTCAGAAATACAAGTTTGACGTCGAACCGGTCAATGGCCAGATGCCGGTGACAGTGAGTTGCCCACATTGTGGCGTGGACGGAACTTCAACGGCTAACAACGTCATAGCTCAAACTTTTTCCAGCCAGCAGACGCCAATTCCCGTGGCAATGGCGATTCCCGTGGCGGCAGCTGCGCCGGTTGGCGGATTGCGTATAAATCAGACAGCGCCTGTGCCTCCCAATTCTCCGCCGCCTTTGGCTGCCCCTACAAGGCCCGTGCCGATGCGGCCGGTTGCGCCTGTTGTTCAAAACGTGAAGCCGGTAAATGAATTTAACCTTGGGCTTGGAATTGTGGGAGCCGTTTTGGGCGCGGCCTTGGGCGCAGGACTGATGTATGGTTTTTTTATATTGGCGGACTTCCGTTTTCCGCTGATGGGCACGGGCATCGGTGCGCTCACCGGCCTGGGCGCGAGAATTCTTTACAAGGGGACCGCCACGTCGCTTGGAATCATTTCAGGGTCGATTGCATTGCTGGCCACGCTCGGAACGCTTTATCTCATGTATGGCGACATGGCGGGGATGTTTATTTTATCCATGATTGTCAGCGTCTATTTCGCCTACAAAATCGCAGGCTGATTTTCCGGGCGGTGAGGGAAAGGAAGCTGGAAATGATTCAAGTTTTTTGTCCGCATCTCCCTGCCAGGAAGCCGCCACGCCCTTGATTCCCGTTTGCCATCGCCGCATTTGTCAGCCACACTGGCAATTCGATAATGAGCAAACGGTTTTACATCACCACGGCGATTGACTACGTGAACGGCCAGCCGCATCTCGGTCACGCCTACGAAAAAATCGTGGCCGACGTGATAGCGCGGTCGCGGCGCAGCCTCGGCCAGGAAGTCTTTTTCCTGACCGGCCTCGACGAGCACGGCCAGAAGGTCCAGCAGGCGGCGCAGGCCGAGAAAAAAAATCCGCAGGAATATTGCGACGCGCTGGCGGCGGACTGGCTGGCGTTCGCCAAAAAACTGGAACTGACCAACGACGATTTTGTCCGCACCACGGATCCGCGCCACAAAGAATTCGTCCAGGCAATCCTCTCGAAGCTCAACGACGCCGGGCATTTTTACAAGGCGACTTACACCGGCTTTTATTCGGCCAAGGAAGAAACGTTTCTGACCGAAAAAGACCGCCGGCCCGACGGCACGTTCGATCCGAGCTATGGCGAAGTGGTCGAACTCAAGGAAGACAATTATTATTTCAAGCTCGGCGCGCAGCAGCAATGGCTGATTGACTACATCGAGGCCAACCCCGATTTCATCGCGCCTTCCTATCGCCGCAACGAAGTCCTCGGCTTCCTCAAAAACAACAAGCTTGAAGATTTGTGTATCTCCCGACCGCTGGCGCGATTGAACTGGGGCATTCCCCTGCCCTTCGACAAGGATTTTGTCACCTACGTCTGGTTCGACGCGCTGGTGAATTACATTTCCATTCCCGCCGCGCATGGAGATAAAACCGTTCGTGACGCGGTGTCCTTGCGCGACAGCGCGGTGACAGGAGGTGCAAGCCTTTGGCCCGCCGACATCCACGTCATCGGCAAGGACATCTTGAAATTTCACGCGGTTTACTGGCCGATCATGCTCAAGGCCATGAGCCTGCCGCTGCCGAAACAAATTCTCGTCCACGGCTGGTGGCAGAAGGACGGCGCAAAGATCAGCAAAAGCACCGGCAACATCGTCGAGCCGATTGCAGTCATTGATGAATGGGGTCTGGACGCATTCCGCTTTTACGTCTTGCGCGAACTCGACATCGGCCCGGATGGAAACTGGACCGACGCCGGCTTCCGCTCGCGTTATCAGGCTGAACTCGCGAACGGCCTCGGCAACCTAGTGAACCGCTCGCTCTCCATGCTCAAGCGTTATCGCAACGGGATTGTTCCAGCGCAGTCGGACGAACTTGCCGCCGACGCCGCGAAAGCTGCCGACGAGACCCGCGCGTTGCTGAAACAGAACCAGCTTCAGGCCGCCCTCCAGAGCATCTGGGGGCTCGTCACGCGCGCCAACCAATACGTTGACCAGACCGCGCCGTTCAAGCTCGCCAAAGACCCGGCGCAATCGCAGCGGCTCGACGAGGTTTTGTATAACCTCACCGAGACTTGCCGCGTCCTCGCCGTTCTGCTCCAGCCGTTCTTGCCGGGAACGGCCCTGAAGATTTACGCACAGCTCGGCCTGAACGAATCGCCCGTCAAATTTTCCGAGGCAGTCTGGGGAAAACTAAAATCCGGCCATAAAATCGGCGAACCCGCGCCGCTGTTCCCGCGCAAGGACGTTTAATTCAACGGCACCAGCCGGTTCCTCCTCGTCCACGTTTAATACACCAGCATCTCCGCGTCCTGCGCGGACGCAGGGTGCCTGCTGTTTGGGCATGAAGTATTGGATTATTGCCATAATATGTTGCATTTTAGTTGTTTAACTGAACGGAAATGGGGTGCCTTTGACGGAAAAGGCGGTTTGGCAGAGTAATTCTGCCAAGTGGTAGAGCAACTCTGCCAAATGGCAGGGTTCCCCGGCGGTCTGGCGGAATAGTTCTGCCATTTGGTGGTAAAACGCGGCGAAGGGGGCTGGGAAAGCCGTCAATGAAGCCCGCGTTGGGCGCTAACCATTCAAATTGTTTCCCCTACTGAACGAATTGCGCTATACTTGGTCGAACTTGTGCCAATGATTATCTTTCGTAATAAAATACACATCTTCGCGATGTTCGCATGCGCCGTGGCAGTCTGCATTTTGATCGCCACCGCCTGCGCCTCCGTGAAAGATGCGCCCTCGCATTCAAACCTGCTGTCCTCCGGCGTCCTGCCGGGGCCAAGCGATGGGCGCATTGCGTATGTGGCGGCCCAACAACTGGCGCTGTATCATTACTCGCAGGCGCCGCTGGACTCGGAGATGTCCAAGAAGTTTTTCGACGGCTATCTGGAGGCACTCGACCCGAACCGCGAGAATTTCCTGCAATCGGACATTGACGGGTTCCTGCATTACCGCACCAACCTGGACCTGTTCACCATCGGCAGCCGGGGGCGTTCGGACCTTACGCCTGCGTATGACATTTTCCAGCGTTATCTGGACCGATTCGAGCAGCACGCGACTTATGCGGAGGATGTGCTGAAAAAGGGTGACTTCAAGTTCACCGGCGACGACCGCATTTTGACCGACCGCCGTCACGCGCCCTATCCGAAGGATCTGGACGATGCGAAAGCGCTCTGGCGCGACGAGGTGCGCTTCCAGTATTTGCAGGAGAAACTGACCCGGGAGATTTCTCCAACCAATCGCGAGGCCATCCTGCCGCTGCCGAAATCCGCCGACACGGATATCCGGGACCATCTCGCGCGGCATTACCGCTGGCTGTGGAGCATGGCTACGAACTGGGACGGCACCGACATTTTGCAGACCTATCTCGACGCCCTCGCTCATGCCTACGATCCGCATTCGGATTATCTCAACACGGCTCATGCGCAGCAGTTTTCAGTCGAGATGAGCCTGGGTCTCTTCGGCATCGGTGCGCAGCTGGGTGAGGAGGACGGATATTGCAAAATCAGCTCTCTCGTCCTCGGCGGCCCTGCGGCAAAAAGCAAACTGCTAAAACCCGGTGATGAAATCGTGGCCGTAGCGCAGACGAACCAGCCGCCGGTGGATGTCGTGGACATGGAACTTGGCAAGGTTGTGCAGCTCATCCGCGGCCCGAAGGGAACGCAGGTGCGTCTGACCATCAGCCCGGTGGAGGACCGAACCGCTCGCCGTGTTGTGAGCCTGGTCCGCGACGAAATCAAAATCGAAGACTCCCAAGCCAGGGCGGAATTGATTGTTTCACCCGACGGCCACGGCGGCACAAACCGCCTGGGGGTGATTGACCTTCCGGAATTTTATTTCCCGACGGATTTGTCCAACGACAAGGATCACTTGACGCCCAAATACGCGTCGGTTGACGTCGCCAAGCTGGTCAGGAAACTTGAGGAGCAAAATGTCGGCGGCATCATCCTCGATTTGCGCAGCAACCCCGGCGGCTCGCTCGAAGAGGCGCTCCGGGTCACCGGTTTGTTCATCAAGTCCGGCCCCGTCGTGCTGGCGCGGTCATGGAATGGTGAAATTGCCGAAGATGATGATCCTAATCCGGGCCAGCTTTACGCCGGCCCGCTCGTCGTCCTTGTGAACCGCCTGAGCGCGTCCGCGTCGGAGATCGTCGCCGCCGCACTGCAGGATTACGGGCGCGCAATTGTCGTAGGCGACACTTCCACGCACGGCAAGGGCACGGTGCAACAGCCGAAACCGCTGGAGTCGCTCGTTTGGCCCGCCACCAACGACCCGGGCGTCATCAAGATCACCATTGCAAAATTCTACCGCATCAACGGCGCGTCGACGCAGTTGAAGGGCGTGGTGCCGGACATCGTGCTGCCGGACATCCTGAATTATTCGGATGAAGTCGGCGAAACATCGCTGGAATATCCGCTGCCCTGGGACACGATTCAAACCCCGGATTACGACAAGCTGGGCCTTGTTTACGACAAGTTCAAACTGGTCAAGCCTTACGTTGACGCTCTGCGCCTGCAATCCGAGGCGCGCATCGCCACGAACCAGGATTTCGTTTACATCGCGCAGGACATCGACCGGTTCAAAAAAATTCTTGCAGACAAAACCACCACCTTGAATGAGCAAGCAGCCATCAAGGAACGTCAGGACAATTACGCCCGCGATATGGCGCGCGAGGCCGAACGCGCCGTGCGTCCCCTATCGGGCGAAAGCATTTACGCCATCTCGGTCACCAACGACGATTCGTCCGCGCTGCCCGCACCTGACGTGCTGATTACAACAAACGATAATGTCGCGCTGATTGCGGCCAATGAAAATGGCAGCGTCACCGGAACGACCACCAACAACGATGTCGTCACCGGCATCGCCCTGAACCCGGCTGATATAGCCGGTTCACATCCCCTCGACGTCATCACGAAGACGCAGCCCGTTGACCCAGTGCTCGGCGAGACGGAAAACATCCTTGAAGATTACATCCAGGCTTTGTCCGCAAACCACCCGCTGATAGCCAATCAATGAGTTATGAAAACAACCGCCATGATTCTCTGCGCAATTACCGCGGCGAACTTCGCGTTTGCTGACGTTTATACCTCCGCCTTAAACCAGGCAAGAAACGTCGCCGCCGGTCAGCCGCCGCAAGGCTCCACGCCGCCGCCCGCCCCGCCACCGCAGCAGAGCACTCCCCCTGCCCCGCCGCCCAATCCCGTGCTCGAGGCCACGCTCAAAAACATCTCCAACCTGCGCATTGATTTCGACGCCATCGGCAAACTGACCGAGGTCAAACCTGATTCCCCGCAAAAGAAACTGCTGCTCACCGACCTGACCGCCGCCCCCATGGGCACCAAGCCTTCTGACAGCACCATCTCCGCCCTTGCCGACAACCTCGCGTCGGCCGTCGTCGGCAAAGACGCCTTGAAGCCGCAGCACGCAAAGCTCGCGCAGGAAATCCACGCCATCTTCAACAGCTCGCACCTTTCCGCCGAACAGCAGCAGAAGATTTTTGACGACGTCCAGAAAATCCTGACGGACGGCGGCGCATCGGCGGACGACACCATCAACGTTGTCAGCAGCATCAAAACGATTGCAACCGAAACCAAATAGAAACAACCCGCAGGCCAGATGCCCGACCTGCAAAAAATCCGGCGACTGGTTTGCCGGCGATTACGGTCCGTTCTGCTCCAAGCGGTGCAAGCTCATCGACCTCGGCAAATGGTTCAACGCCGAGCACGCCATTTCCGAGCCGCTGCGACCCGAGCATTTTGAGAAATACGCCGACCTGCCGCCCGGCAAACAGCTGGACAACCCCGAAACCGAATTTTGATGGCGAATGAGATTGGAATAAACCCCGCGACAGGACATCCCATCAGTATGAAACAATTGTCCTGGATCCTGCTGGCCGCCGCCGCACTGGGCCTGTCCTGTTCGCGCCGCGCAGATGCCCAGCCGCAACAACAACAAATTATGAGCAAACCCGAATTGACCTCCACCAACAAAACTGAAATCGCCGACCTCGGCGGCGGCTGCTTCTGGTGCATGGAAGCCGTCTTTGAACGGCTGCCCGGCGTCGTCTCCGTCACCAGCGGCTTCGCCGGCGGCACCACGGAAAACCCCACCTACCCGGAAGTCTGCACCGAGACCACCGGACATGCCGAGGTGACGGAGATCGCCTTCGACCCGGCGAAAATTTCCTACGCCAAGCTGCTGGAAGTATTCTGGCAGGCGCACGACCCCACCACCTTGAACCGGCAGGGCGCGGACGAAGGCACCTCCTACCGCTCCATCATCCTGTATCGCGACGACAAGCAGAAGGCCATTGCCGAGAATTCAAAGATCGTGGCTCAGGCCGGCTTCAAAAACCCCATCGTCACGGAAATCGTGCCGCTCAAGAAATTCTACAAGGCCGAGGATTATCACCAGCAATACTACGACAACAATTCCAGCGCCGGCTACTGCCAGGTGGTCATAGCGCCCAAGCTGGAAAAGCTGGAGGAGAAAAAGGTCATCCAGCCC
>Ga0302191_10001364_pt1 | contig 15576 bp, 13 predicted proteins | sample II_Bog_E3_1_FD_198775 | JGI IMG/M metagenome (GOLD analysis project Ga0302191, IMG submission 198775) | Peat permafrost microbial communities from Stordalen Mire near Abisko, Sweden - II_Bog_E3_1 | ecosystem: Environmental > Terrestrial > Soil > Wetlands > Peat | place: Sweden: Abisko...
CAGTCGATAAAAACGTTATCCTATTCGGAACTGCACGTTCACAGACTGACGAAAAGATCATCGCAAAGACTTATATTAAGACCAGCCCAGAGGAAGATAGACTTTGGAATTACAAATTTAAAAATAAGTTTGACCTCGCGACTGCAACAAATTAACTCATATAAATACAACCATCTGACGAAGATCTCGGTTTACTCGCTTTTAATTTGCATAAAAATAATGAAGGATAGAAACTAGAGGAGAGGATCATCCACCATAATGAGCCCATTGGTGTGTATGGAAAAATAACCAAAATTGGAGAAGCAGGACGCACATTATATCCCTCACTTATGATGAGCGGCAAGCCTGAGATTTTTCTGACTTATTTAGACAAATAAATGTCTAAACTTAACACCCGAGCCAAGTATTGGATTATTGGAGGAACTCTTCTCTTCGGCGTTCACTTGTTTTATCACCAAATTATCGCTAAGATGTATAAAGTAGAAGTGCTTTCGACTGTTAATCCGAAATGATGATTCCAACAATATTGTAAATTTCTTACCTGTTCATTGATGAACTACATTGCATCGATTAATATAATTTCGTTGATAAGCCTTATCAACAATAGTATTGTTTTATCTTTTAATTGTCCAATTAATTCACTCTTAATTTTATTGCATAATCCTATCTTTAATCTACTTCCATGAAGACGGCTTGCCTTCTTTTTACACTTATTGTGGGTACATTGACATTTACTTTCTTCTCTCAGCAACCACCTCCATCCTATAACGTCACTGCTTCGCAGTAAATTGTCAAACTTGCAGCTGTGGCTTTCTGCGGAAAAACATGCGTTAATTAATGGACTTGTGGGACAACCAAAACTATAAAGCTGACTGACAGCTACCATTTCGAGCATGCACTTACCAAAGCAGCAGGATTTGTTGGATACATGGCCAGCACCAACCAGATAGTGCTCTCTTTTCGCGGGACAAGTAACTCCCAAAATTGGATAGAAGATGCAAATTTCTAAAAAGCACCTTATTTTAGGTGTCTCCTTTGCTAAATTCACACAGGGTTTTATGCCGACTACCTACTACTCGAACAATAATTGACTGCAAAAGTAAAAAATTTGTTAGTCAAATACCCCACTGCCACTATCCTGACCACAGGACATAGTTTGGGAGCAGCTCTTTCAGCCATTTGCGCCATTGAGCTTAAATCTATTTTCCCCTCAGTTAAAGTAGTGGTCCATAACTTCGGACAACCTCGATTGGGTAATGTCTAATTAGCCAATCACATGTCTTCAAAACTTGATGGCATCTACAGAGTAGTTCATAACAAAGACTTGGTTCCCCATATGCCTCCAGATCTTCCTGGATTCGAGTATCATCATCCTGGCCACGAAGTGTTCTGGAACTCTGATATGACTGTGTATAAAGTGTGCAATGAGTCAGGGTAAGACAAAAGCTGTTCGAATAAATTCTTCCCCGAGTACGATCCAAACGATCACGATCACTATTTCTTATACATCAGTCAAGTGCAGTGTTGATCTCATTAACATTCAGTAATCTAAATGTTTTAAATTATATGATAATCTACGCTCTTGGCTTCATAAACCGAGCTAAACATAGTTTATCTTATTTCCGCACATAATTTTTGTTTAATAATACATTCCCAAGTTTATGGTTGGAAAGTGAAGGATTGATGTATCAAGATATAAATTATATAGAGAGTTTTAAATAGGGGTCATTTCATTCGTGATGGTCAAGTAGATGTGGTGTCTGAATAATAGCCTAAATGGTGAATATAGATATGATTGATGTAATTGATCATTGTCATATTCTTTGGACTTTGGCGAAGGTTAGGAAGTACCTGGGCTTGTAAGCTGTAATTCCAGTGAAGACAAGTGCTGCGCTATAGCCGTACCACAATATCTCAGAAAGTCGTGCGTTTTTCGCTCCCATCGTAATATCTAATTATTATCAAATTAACCTACCTTTCACATCCAAGTCATACATCACTCTAATTTTATTTTTTATTAACATCAGCCATTGGGGCTAACATTTTCCTTGTGTTTATAGATATCTTTCATTATTAAATATGCTGCTCAAAAGGATAATCGGCAAACCCTTCGCTAACAATTTTAGGAGGCCTATTTTTTCGCAATCTAATCAGTTCAGTTATGCGAGCCACTTGGTCAAACCTGGCAAAGAATCTTTAGTAGGAGGTTGGCTTTTCTTGACTGCTGCTGGCGTGCTCGGCATGATTGTGCTTGGAGGATACACAAGATTGACGCATTCTGGCCTAAGCATGGCAGACTGGAGTCCTTACACCAAGCGATATCCGCGCAACAATGAATAATGGTAAGTGGAATTCTAGAAGTACAGAAAATGCATTGAGTATCAAACAGTGAATAAAGAAATGACAGTGGAGGGATTCAAGCCCATTTATTGGGTTTAATTTTTTCATAGACAGATGGGAATGCTCTTGGGGTATCTGTTTATTATTCCCTTCTCCATTTTTCAATACAAAGGATTTTTGCAGCCAAAATTAAGAAACCGTCTTCTTGCACTTTTTGGACTTGGAGGATTCCAGGGATTTGTCGGATGGTGGATGGTTAAAAGCGGACTGAAGGAGAAGCCTGAATATCAGAATAGACCCAGAGTCAGTCCATATAGATTAGCAGCACATTTGGGAATGGCGGCAACCCTTTACACAGGACTTATTTGGCAATCCTTCTCGCTGTTGATTCAACCAACGCAAGTCGATGCGCAAGACCTCGCTAAATTAAAGTACCTGAGGAGTATAAGGATAATTGGCATAATTCTAATAAAATGTCTGATTTTAAATCTGTTGACTGGTGCTTTTGTTGCTGGTATTGATGCTGGTCGAGTGTACACATCCGTTCATTCAGGTATAATACTTGGCCTCTTATGAATGGACAGGTGATACCGGATGGTCTTCTGGCTAAAGATGAGCCTGTCTGGAAAAACTTCTTCGAAAACGTTCCAATGGTGCAGTTTAATCATCGGAATATGGCCTATGTGACCATGTCCATCTCATACCATTTGCTCTACAAAATATTAAAAGCTAGAATAGGAGGACCTTTTACAGTTGCAGGGCTACTTGCGGTAGTCATGATTAACTATCAAGCGTTTAGCGGAATTCTGACTCTATTAAATCTGGTGCCGAAGGAAAGAGCTAATATGCATCAGATGACAGCTATAATAACTTTAACATCAGTCTTGCTGATGGTTTATCTAGCTAAAGTGCCTTTGCTTCCAATTTGATGATACTTGAATCAATCTTATGTTAATCATATCTTCATATCTGCTAATATCAAAGAGGCAAGCAAAAACTGTAGAATACGATCAAATCTGTTTTTTCTTTTTCTCCTTGGGGATGACGGCAAAAGGCAGCTTTTAATTTAGTTTGAGGTTGATGCCTTTAAGATTGAGGTCCATGATATTGTTGTCCTTATCCTTGCTATTGATGGGTGGTATCTTGGTAGTGGATTAAATGTTTTGGCCGCTTGCTTTCTCCCTTTCCCTTTCCCTGTCTTTTCTTTTGTTTAAATTCGGAATACTCATCTGATTGTTATTTTCAGTCAATTCTTTGGTGATTTATTTTTTCTTGTCGCCCTCCTCATCGTAGTTATTTTTTATTATTTTATGAGAGGAGACGTTTCTCTTTATCTTCTTCTCAGAAACTATCTAGATATCTGGTTCCAGCTGTTCTTCCTCATTCTATTACGGAATTTATCCGTCCTCCTCTTCGTCAATTTCGAGTTCGATGTTGTCCTCATTTTAAAGCAGATTGCTATCGATATTGATGTTCAGGTGGTTGAGTTCGATGAGTTCCTTTTGTTAGATGGCTATATTGTGCAAATTCCCTATAATTCTTTCTTGGATCTGTAAGTTGATCTCCAGTTCTATGTTTTGCAGTTCAAGGATATGATTTTTAATGATGATTTCTAAGAAATCACGATTTTCCTTGGTGCGTATACGGCGATTCATCTCCTCTCTAATGGTCTTAGTATACTACATACTCTAAACTAGCTGTAGATTGGTAATTTCCTTCTTTAGCAGATTCTTTTTACTGTTCAGTTTTAAAGTGAAAATGACCTTTGACAATGACTTGATCTCGTGGTCGATTCGCTTCCACTATGGCGTATTCTATTGCACTTAAATTGCCTTTAACTGAGTGATATCGTTTTATTTCTTTTTTATTTACATGTAGTTAATTGAATTTTGCTCCTCTATCTCCATGAGAACTCGCCTCAGCTGTATTCTCTCATTAAAATTTTAAAAGATTTGCTACTTGATCCTTCTGATTTCCTGGGCTTCCTCAATCCTGCCACAGTGGCAAACGTGTCCTTCTTTTCTTATGAAACTATGTCCCGAGTGTATTGGTGTCATTTCTACTTCTTATTAATTGACACCCTTGCTCTAAAGTTTCAATTTCAACTGATCGATTTCCTGTCGTAGATCATTAATAATATTCTTGTACTCACTAATATGTATCGAAACTAACTGTTTATTGGTGATGGCCTTTGTCTTAATGTTCTTGGCACTGTGTAATAATGCAAGTACCGATTGGCGTATTTCAAGCTGTTGATGGTTTACTAAAATTGTGAACTTGCAGGACTGATATTGGAAATCATCACTGTCTTGCAGTTCCCTCCCAAACTGTCCTTTAGAAGACGAGTCAATTTTGAATCTCTATAAGGCACGAAAAATCCTTTTTTGTTTTTATCTCCCAGCGCATTAATACAATTGGCCAAAGCTAATAAAGACCGATTTATTTTTGCTCCTTCCATCAACCTCAGCCCTCTATTTTCAGTCACTGTTCCTCTCTCTGAGCCGGCTAAATCAATCAGTGACAGCTTTCCGATCAATGTTTACACATTGATACTTCTTGTCTTCGATTTTTTGGTTATGTTAATTTGAAAAACTGCATGACTGCGAGAGCTTGTTAAATTAGCATTGGTTGCTTCTGTCGTCCTCCTTTTGTTGCCAGCTATCAATAGATTCATGACTTGTTAGGTAGACTCAGCCTTATATTCTGTCACTCCTGCAATAGTGACCCCTGTATTAGTTGGAAACTACCTCTATCAGAGTCATCTCTAAGTTACAAATAGCCTGTAATGGGAACCAACAGATCTCTGATCATTTAGTTATAGATTTCAACGTAGTTAATGATAACACTATAGTCGTAGTCGTTGTCAAACTGTATCTGCTTAAAAATATCCTGTATGGCCAAAACACTAACTAAAATAGGGTTTACTTCAGTCCATAAGTCTACTGGTTGCCCAGCATTGTATATGTCTTACCAGTTCCAGTGGGTCCATACGCGAAAACGGTAGCATTTTTACCCGCGAGAACTGTGCTAATGAGTGGTTGGACAGTCTCGTTATAAATAATTTCGGAAGTTTAGTTGCGATAAATTTTATCGAAGGCGTAGCGTTGTTCCTTGGAACGATGATAAACCTCCAGTATCTTCTTATTTTAATTTTCGAACTATTTATCAATGGGGTCCAAGATAATCTAAGTATGCTTGATGGTAATGTACAATGAGGTTGTCCTGTACACGAATAATGTCCCAATCACCAGAATTATTCTATTTTTGATTAAGTGGGCGCACTCGAATAGCGACTAGGATGTTGGACTCGCCATCGTTATTTTTTTCCTTCTCCTTGACGTTTTCCATGATGGTTAGTCTCAGTTATAAACTTTTAAATTATCACAATCATTATCAATTGGGAAGTAATTAAAATAACTTACAAATAAATGAATTTGCATGGATAAGTATATGAGAGATGGTTTATAGTCACCAATTTTAGTAAACAATCATCTTGCTTTTCTTTACTTGTTATGTCGATTGATTCATTATCTGAGAAGTCAGCGTCAAAATGAATTAGTAAATCTACTTTGGCCCGCAATACAAAATACGAACATTGGTTCCCCCTGTTTTAAACATATCTATCAGTTTTTGACTTTCTCTTTCCAGGAGTCTGATCATGCGTAAGCCACCCTATCTTGTGCATGATACTACTTATTCATAGCTATGGTTTTTCACTAGCATTCGATGGTATATTTAGTCAGCAAAACTATTTGTATAGAATACAAGATATTTGCGATCGTCGGAGTGGTCTAATGCCCAGATAAAGGGAGCAATGCCAGTACCCAGAGCAATAATAATGTTGTTTTCCCTAAACTCTTTTGGTGTAATATCTCCCTATAAAATTTTACCTCTTCTAATTTTTCCATGACTTTTAATAAGGTCATGACTGCAAACTCCTTTATAGAGCCTCGTTCCAGCGATTTCTTCCTCCACAAGTTTAATCAGCAACCATATTTTGTTACCTAAGACTCGAGCAATGGAATATTTCCTGCCAACTACTTCATTCGTATAATTAATCAGATAGTCTACATTTAACTGACACTAAAAATCCTTGAGAAACTCAGTGATATTTCTTTTGTATCTCTTAATAAAGTTAAAATACTCCTCATAGTTGGAAATAAACTCTTAAATTTTCTTACTATAGAGCTCCTCTTTAACTGAAGATATAAGCTTGTGGCTTTAGCCATTGGCGAAGAAATAATAGTTGAGCACAGAGCTAATGTTCAACTATTCAGAGAGCAGCTGGGTTAAGCTGATCAGTTTGTTATCATAGGATATTGCAGTATTAGGATCTGTTTTAAGATGATCGAGCATATACTCCACGTCCTATGGTCGATTATGAGGATATATTTCGATAGTATCTCCTTATTTCACAGTAGCATCCTTTGGAAGAGTCAGTTACACCCAATAAACTCTTCTCCCCTTGTGACTAGACAGCTATTTTACATCTTCAATCACAAATTCTATTTAGCTCGCCTTATTTCTCAAAGTCACTCGCTCATGATACTAATTAAACGCTGCTTATTTGACATGTTCTCGCAAATACTTACAGGTGTTCTCCCTCCAGCTGGTAAGGTAAACTTGCCGATATCCTGACGGATCCAAATCATCTCCTAGTCCTATTTCAGCTATTTCAACAGCTCCTAGCATTTTCAGTCTTTGTCTCAATTTTCTGGCTGTCATCCCAAAATTTTCACCATATGAGCTATCTCCCAAAGAATAAATACAAAATTAAATAGACTGAGGCAGTTTGTAATTTTTTTTCATGAGCTCTTTCCAAAATGCTCGCATGTTGTACGGAGGACTGCCTTGCCCGGTAGTTGAAACAAAAAATACCCACACTCCTTCATGAAACGTCAAATTTTAATTGATCTGCTGGATCGAAGTGATAGGTATATGACTGTTGTTGCAATGTTCAATGAATTATCTGAGTAAATCGATTGTATTTCCTGTTTAGGAGCTCCATGCCAAATTCAGCTGCATAACTGTACTATATATGGTTGATATTATATATGAAGATTGGTATTATATATAAGTTGGAAGCAAGCATCATCTTTTAGTCTTCTTCTTGGGCTCTTCACTTGATGAGTCTTCATATTACTCGTCAACCTCTTAATCGTCGAATTAATCATCAGATTCATCCTATTCTTCGTCTTCCTAATCGTTTAATGATTCCTATTATTATTCAATAGGATTGCCTTCTCTATCTTTTTGGTCGACAATCTATAAAGTTTTAATGCTGATTTATAATAAAGATACGTTTCGAAGAGAGTCGATCGATAGTTACTCTCCTATGATACTGGGTTTTAACTAAAGTCAACCTACACCAGCTTTTACAGAGCTGACAGTTGCTTGAGGGCCTAGACAGATTCTATTTGATTGGCTACACATATAATTTGAGTTAGAGACCCGATGGCTGCCAAATTAAACAGACAGTTATCGCTTAACCTGAATATTTACAAGCCTACTTGTTATTGGAAAGTTCGATGACAGTAAGCCTCCAATTGGGCATATTTTATAAACTCTCAAGATCACATTCGGAGACCACCAGTATTTATACGTTGGGACACAGCTACAAATATTTTCGTATATCGTCAGTAATGCGACCTATCTTAATGCCACTTAAATCCAACTCAGTGGTGTCGTCGAACTCCTATTAACTCAGCTTTTATTTTATCAGCTTCAGCGCACTCATTTCCCGAATATATCAAAATTAAATCAAAATAATTCTGCTATTTATAGGCTATTGCTCAATGCAGTCATCTTTCATCATATCCCTGCTCATAATCAAGGTTTTTGAGGTTATGGAATCTTCAATAGACAATCATAATTTGGGCATGGGCTGATTTTTGGCTTATAAAGCTTAAAGCTCCTTGAGCTATGATGTTCCACTGCTCTTTTCGTTGTTGTATTTTTTATAAATAGCAACTACACAGGCTCCACCAAGGCCCAAGTTATGCTGAAGAGCGTATTTGAGCTTAGGAACTTGTCTTTTTCCGGCGATTCCTCTTAATTGCCAGGCGAGCTATGCACACTGTGCAAATCCCGTAGCTCCTAAAGGATGTCCTTTGCTGGTTAATCCTCCTGATGGATTCACCACATACTTTCCACCGTAAGTGTTATCTCCTTTATCAATAAACTATCCTGCTTTGCCCTCCTCACAAAGGCCAAGTGCTTCGTAAGTAACCAGTTCGTTAGCGCTAAAGCAATCATGAAGCTCTACTACTCCCACATCAGAGGGTTTAATACCAGCCTTCTCAAAAGCTAAATAACAATTATTTTACCTCTTCTGGCACACTCTTTGGCCATAGAATAGCCGATCACCTCCCTTGCGTTATCGTATACCTTTGGGAAATCTGTGGTTAACTCCATAGCCAAAATTTATATGGCTTCGTTTTATCTTTTCAACTTTTTCATTGTAGCCTAATCGCAAAGAATAGCAGCTCCTGCTCCATCGCTTGTGGGGCAGCACTGAAGCTTGGTTAAAACTCCATGAATATGAGGACTGTTTTGAATTTGTTCAAGAGAGTATCCCTTTCTAAACTGAGAGTAAGGGTTATTTAAGCTGTGCTTATGATTCTTGGCTGCAATTTTGGCAAAATGCTCTGGTTTTGTGCCAAACACCTTCATATGTTCAGTGCCTGCGTTGCCGAAGAGCATAGGGGCCCAAGCTTTGGGCATACCTTCCATTGGGTGCAGTTCCATTGACCTTTCTACAAATTTTCCAAGAGGATTTGTTCTATCAGGGAATTTTATTCCCAAAGAACCTTTTTCCATTTTTTCAAAACCAACAGCCAAGACACAACTATAAATTCCTCCTGCAATCATATTTTTAGCCAAGTGAAGAGCGGAAGAACCAGTAGCACAGTTATTGTTCACATTGTAGATAGGGATACCGCTCAATCCAACTTCATAGACAGCTCTAAGTTTGACATCAATTACCTCTGTCCGCATGTGGAATCTCCATAGACATAACCACAGATGGCAGCTTAGCATGTCTTATAGTTGCAGGCAGCATCAGTAAGAGCCCTATTGATTGCCACCTTAGCCATTTCTGGGTAGTCAGGATTGAAATCTGATGGTTTCAGAAATGGCGTCATACCAACACCCACGATATAAACCTTTTTTGACATTTAAAATTTATACACATCCTAAATCTTCACAGCTAAAATACTTTAACCCAAAAAAATAAAGATACCTATTCTTTGCCTTGAACTCTGTATTCAAAATTATGATAATTATGATCGATATTTTTGATAAACAAAAAATGACCATATTACATTAATGGGCCTTAGTGCATAAAGTTCTCAGGAAGAGATCATGTATTTGAAGATTTCCTTTGTTTTTTATCACTCTTGAGCTGTTCAACATTTTCATCAAAAAGGAGGCAAAATCAAATTGGACCTATATAACGTCCTATATTTAGCAGGCTTTATAATCTAATTTGATGCAGTCAAACAGAAGCAGAAGCCGATCAGGCTCATAAACTTCAGACAGAGGCGGCAACAGCAACTTCTGTGAGCCCAACCGCCGACTCTTCGTTGGCGGATTCCCTATTGAGGTAGATTTCATCCCATTTAGACTGAAGATGCTGATCTCAGAAGCATGTTTGAAGGACTAGGAACTATCTTGGACTTCTATATCAAGCGACAAGAGACAGGAAACTGCTTTGGTTTCGTTGAAATGGGGTCTATTGAAGAAGCTGAGAGTGCCATCAGCAAACTCAATGGCAAAAGGATATGCGGCAAAATGTTGAGAATTAGTTTCGCCAAACCCAAAGTTCCCAGAACAGGTGGAAGAGAGGGAAACTCAGAGCGATCATCTGGAGGATTCAAAGGTCCAAGAGAGGGAGGATTTAAGCCCAGAGAGGAAGGAGGGCAGAGAAGATTTGACAACAACAGGAATGACAGAGGAGATGACAGGCAACAAGATAATCGGAATCGTTTCAACAACAACGATAAATACGGTGGAGGTTCAAACAACGACAAAAATGGAGGTTATGATAACTCCAATCGAAGAGAATTTGGGGGAAGAGGAAGCGAATCAAACGGACGCAACAACGGCGATCAAGGACGTGGACGGGAACAAGCTCCAAGCAAGTCCGTAGTGAACGATGAGCACGATTACTGAGATAAAAGGATATGATCACGATCAACCTTATAAATGAATAATATGTTATAATTAATAGTGAAAGATTGGACATCTGTAATAGAATTATAGCTTGCTCAGTCATGTAAAGATCTTTGTTTTCGACTTATTCATAACAATATCCTACAAGTAAATATGATTTAAATTTAAAAAAGCAGTAAATGATTTAATTTCATAGAGTTTATTAAGATTTTCATGAACGGAGTGAATGGTAATCCAAAGTATCCTACAATTGAGGTCTATTCTTGGATTTTGTCTGGATGCATAATTCCCATGCTGAAAACCATAACCATTTTGCAAAACAAAAATCCTCGCTTGAACATTTCGTTCGTATCAGGTGGCTACCTCATTAGTAAATTCCAAAAAGGCTACCCTCACATAAAGATGGTGGCTGTCAAAGATGGTTATGATGAGTAGCTGTACAATAAAGTGATAAAATTGGACGGGAAATAGCTGGAAGAGTATGCAGGCTCATATTTGAAATCATATTTTGACAAAAAAGAAAACCTGCCTGACTTGATAATAGGAGAGGTTTCCCAAATTTATGCATTCAGATATGCTAATAAACACAACATCAAATTTATTGTTACTCTTCCCAATGCTTACCAAGAGCTTTATCATTTTTGGAATTTTCCTGATATTGAAAGGAGTATTACTATTGAAGGGTACACTGTTCAATACCAGCGTAAAAGCCACTCACTATAGAGAATTGTAAAGCTTATGCATGATGAATTTAGAGGAAAAGCTCTTTTCGTCATAAACTCCTTTGTTGGACTGGACTCTGCAAAAGTTATGCCTACTAATCACAAATTCATTGGATTGCTGGCAAACTATACTCGCAACTGCTATGAAATTGATAAAGATTTAGTATAATGGATGGACGCTTGGAAACAGAAAGGGAAAAATCAATTTGTATATGTCTCCTTCGGCAGCATGATCACCCTCAGCGAGACTCTAACATAAACTTTTTATAAGGCTTTCTTAAAATTGGAATTACCCATGATTTGGAGTTTGAATTCGCCCATTTCAGCCTAAATAAAATCTGAATTTATCTATCATAAAGAGTGGCTGCCGCAAGAGACCATTCTTGGTTTCCCAGAAGTGAATGCATTTGTCACTCACTGCGGGTGGAGTTCAATTGGAGAAGCTATATCCTCTGAAACGCCGATGGTTTGCGTTCCAATCTTTTATGATCAAAAAGGGAACGCATAATTAATTTTGAAAGGGAAACTGGGTGTGAGAATTTATTAACCAACTCCTAAGGACAATCCAGGATATCTAAAAATTGATCTGAAAGAGAAAGACATTGTCGAGGGAATTCAAACTGTGATAAACAATAAATTATATTTGGAGAGTATCCAAAGAATGCATCGCCTTAGTTTGACTTACAATACCCCAGACCTGCTGAACAAAATTATCGAAGAGACTCTTGAGTTTGGATACGAGCATCTGATAAACCACACTTATGAGAAAATGACTGTGAGAAGAGACTTAATATAGCTGAAAGAGATAATTGCGTAAAAGTATTGGCCTGCCCTTGAAAAAAAGGAGTGATTTGATTAAATAAATCTTAAACAATTGTTTGCTTATTGTTCGAATGATATATGGCTTCATGAAAATAGTTATATAAATTAATATTCGAATCAGGAGGATCAATAATTAGAGCAACCATTTAATTTGAATAGCTGCATTAAAAGAAAAGTGGATTTCCTTCCAAAGCAGTTACTCTTGTAACAAAATCATTGCTGGTTTATGTTTACCAATTATATTGCGATTTGAATTTGATAAGACTCTAATCAACAACTCACGCGTAGATTGCGTTTCCTGCATTGTTTTATTCTTAATTAATGAGCATTCAACAATTATTTTGATTTACCAGAATTAATTTAATCATTTGACAAAAAATTTAAATATGAATTCTACCCTAAAATGGTAGTCATTTTGCAGAACATTCATCAATTTATGACACAGCATATGAAAATGAAATTTGAATAATATCAAAGTTCAAGACCTTTTCGTCTAAGAAACTTGTTTCGTTTGTAGCATTGAGATAAACAGGTCTTTTATTGCTTCGAAAACCCTTCAACAAGTTCAAGACATCCCTAAGCACAGGACGGGAGTGTTTTGGCGTTCCTGAAGTCTTCAATTTTGCGGTATTTTTGATTTTTTTGCAAGTTGATCAAAGGAATAAATAGAGTTTGCTAAGTTTGCATATGCTCTTAATTAATTATTATCAACTAGGGCATAATGCTACTAATTTAAAGGCTAAACTCTAGGCTGAGATGCCAATAATTTCTCTATATGTATCGGGATAATAGTTGTTACGTATTCGTTGCGCTTTTTTCCCTTTGAGAGTCTCGGACTTAAAATAGTAGTCCTTGAGATAATTATAAAAATTATTTTGATAGTTTGGGTTCAAAGTTCGTCTCTAAGAAATTACACTCACTTTTGTCTAGTTCAGCTCCCTGTTTGAAGTATTTCCTTAATCAAGAGAAATATTAAATGATGATTATGCTCTATGGAAAAGCAAACAAGAGAAATGATTCCACAATTTTTTTCAAAGAGATGAATTCCACACTCAATACTGAAACTGATATTATTAAAGTTCATTATCCGCAAGCAGTTATACGAAACTGTTGTTACGTCATATTTATAAAATTAAAAAAAGTTGTTACCAATTATTTTAAACAACTTGAAATTTAGTCAATCATTAAATACATTGGGAAAGATGAATGTTGCAGCGTGTGTCTTATGCTACAATACGGTATAGTTTTATAATCAGTGAAAGTTAAATAATGCACATCAATAAATTTAGCATTTCGCACAACTACCGTTATCCCTCCCGCTACCTTTCTATTTACTTTTGTTGCCATTTATATTCATTTATTTAAAAATAGTACGCTAAGACCGTTTACTTAGTTTAGAGTTAGATTTTCGCCTCTGCCCAGTCCAGCTCGCCATTTAAGCCTAGCTAATCTTGAGGTAGGGCTGTGGCTGGACACTGTAGGGTTGAGAAATGTTTGATGTTTTTTGTCCATGATTTAAATTAAAGTTTTCCCCTGAATATTATCTTAACTCTCTCATTAAATTGCCTCGGACAACAATTCTTTCCTCTGAGCGTTAAGGGTCATGCTCTTCCAAAGCCGCTTTCTTCAGTTTTTCAGTTAAGAGTGATCGAACAGATCCAGAGTTGGAGACAGGTTGAGGCTGATCAGTATTGAATGAGCATTTGGAGTTGTTTTATTCTTTATTTGCGGTGATATTTAAATATTTGTTGACGATATGCTTGAGTTAAACAAGGATACTAACCATTTGCTCAGAACTAATCCACTTTTAATTTTACTTTTCCTCCTATTTTCGATTCAATTGAGAAGTAGTATTTTTTGGATCTTGAATATCAGGTAAAAAGGAGAGCAACTGAGAGATGATTTCGGCAATTCTATCAAGATAGTTATTAGCCTGAAGAGCAAGGCTGGCTGGTTCTTTTGCATGATCCGATTCTGATTCGGAAGCATTATCGATTAGAACAATTGACAGATGTTCCGAGCTGAATGACTCTTTCTGCTCATTTTATTACTAGACCAACTGATCGAAGAATTTTAGTTGGGTTTGGTTGAAAAAACTATCATCTGAAAGCACACGATTGAATTCCTGAATAGATGCATGCATACACTGAGGGTAGTGGCAAGCGAAACAGGTAATACACGTTTTTGTAATAACAAAAGCTACTCTTTGGTGTCTCTCAGTAAGGTCTATAGGTTGAGCATAGTGAGATTTGCTTGGATTAACTTGCAATTTAAATTTTAAGGATAATTTCTACAGTCAACAACAATAGACTCAAAATAATAATAAAATATATCCTGAAGGATATGATTTATTACATTATGAAATGATATCATGACTTCGAATTTCCCTATTATTTCAGCATTCTATTCTTGAATCAGGACCAGTGCCTTAACTTTTTTAAAAGAATAATGTTTCATAGTGTTTGTTTTCAAATAATATATTATTAAGCGATTTGTTTGCTTATTCGATCAGCATATTTCCTTATCCCTTAGATTTGTAAAAATTTTCTAATGCTATTTTGCATTTTTTTCTTCTGTTGATAACCAAGTATATTTAAAATGTGAGCATTTTAAGCTTTGAATATTTCGTTTCTCTCAGTTATAAGTCAATTCAATGAAGCAATGAAAAATGGATGACTCTTATATTTGACAAAATTAAGAGTTAAATGACGAGTTTTCTCTCTCTCCAATGAGAATTACCCACTAGATATGTCATCTATAATAATACTTTTATGAGGATGATTAATAAATCGATTTTCAAAATTAATTAAATATTTATCAAAAAAAGTATTTTATACATACCTTAAATTAAAGAATTTTAATTTACTTATTATTGATAAATTATTTATTAACGATTGACATTGTGGGGAAAATGATGTCCTTCTTTAATGAAAAATAGTTTTATTAAACTTTCTAGAAATATAAAACTACATTTGTCACTGGATGTGTTGTCATCGTAGGTCTTTTCGTAGGAACCTTTGCAGTATATTTTAATATATCTATAGGGAATAAAAAAATGGTTAGATAAAAAAGCAAATCCTTCAAAAAAGATATTTATTGGAGAAACAAGTTCTGGTAAATCAAGTTTGATAAATTATTTGTTCGGTACAAAAGCATAAGTGAGTATAGGAGGATGCACAAAGAGTGTGAGCTAAAAACCAATTTATCACGATCCTCATATTTAAATTTTTGATAGTCCTGGAGTTAATTTTTCCTTTCTTTAGAAAGAAGTAGATCTCAAGTTATAAAACTACGATGAAATCATTATCACTTATGATTGCTCGTTGAAACCCATTTAGTCTTTAGTGAAAAGGGTTTTTGCTCTCAAACGGTAAAACCCTTCAAAATACATTACTTTGGTTCGAACCAAATGCGATAACTTCGACGAGACTCAGATAAAAACTTTATAAGAGGAAATCGAACAAGATAAAGCAATTCTAAAAGATTGGAATTTATATGAGGATGACATATAAATATTTTC
>Ga0302191_10001370_pt1 | contig 15551 bp, 11 predicted proteins | sample II_Bog_E3_1_FD_198775 | JGI IMG/M metagenome (GOLD analysis project Ga0302191, IMG submission 198775) | Peat permafrost microbial communities from Stordalen Mire near Abisko, Sweden - II_Bog_E3_1 | ecosystem: Environmental > Terrestrial > Soil > Wetlands > Peat | place: Sweden: Abisko...
CGACAAATTTGTATTGGTTATGAATGAAGTAAATCCGGATAAGCATATATACCATCTTGATTCTGTAGTACTAATACATCCCTATTTCAAATACGAAGAATATGATAAGTTGGATAACATAGAAACCATGTTTGGCGAAAACGGAGCGAATGTTGTAGCTGTAGACGCAGATAAAAAGCGCTTCAACTTAATTATAGAACTGGGGCATTATTTAATAAATGTATCTAAAAATTTCTTCGAAAGTGTTTACAAAATTAATACGTTGGCACTTAATCGGGGGAATATTCTATTTAATGACTATTCCAAAAGCGAAGAATTCTCCATTGCAGCAGACCCCTTATATATAGCAGCCGATTCTGTGCATCAGGATAAGGGAAGAATACAGATGTCTCTAAAAACAGGTATAAAGCCTTACGGTAATGCAACCATAAATGCCAGTGTTAACCCCAGGGACAGTGAAGATTTCAATGTAGATTTTCATATTGCTAAAATTCCAATTACTATATTCAATCCTTATCTTATTTCATATACGTCCTTTCCCATGGACAAGGGCACTATAGACTTTAACGGGTCGTGGAAAGTAAGAGATGGTGTTATTCAAAGTCAAAACCATTTGTTGATTATTGACCCAAGTATCTCGAAGCGGATTAAAAATAAAAATGATCGTTGGATTCCGATGTGGTTGGTTATGTATTTAATCCGCGATCGAGGTAATGTTATTGATTATGAAATCCCCGTAACAGGCAATTTAAAAAATCCAAAATTCCATCTTCATGATGTTCTATTCAGTACACTTAGAAATATTATTGTGAAGCCCGTCACAACACCTTATCGTATAGAAGTTAATAATCAGGAAAATGATATTGAAAAATCACTTACCCTGAATTGGGGTATTAGGCAAAGCAACATGCAATCTAATGAAGAGAACTTTACAAAGAAATTAGCTAAATTTCTTGTTGAAAACCCTGGCACATCTATAGTTATAACTCCACAACATTACGAGACAAAAGAAAAGGAATATATTTTATTTTTCGAGGCCAAGAAAAAATATTATCTATTGCTGCATCCGGAAAATGCAGCATCGTTTAGTGAAAGTGATTCTGATTATGTAGATAAAATGTCCGTCAAAGATTCTTTGTTTGTTCATTATTTAAACAAGCACCTTACACATACACTTGAGTTCACCATACAGGATAAATGCGGTAGTTTGATCAGTCCTGCTTTTGTGAATGCCAAATTCAACCAGTTAAACAAAGCAAGAGAAAGTAATTTTCTATCCCATTTTGAGGGATTAGGAGTTGGTAAGAGGATAACGTTTAGCACTTCACAAAATACTATTCCCTACAATGGGTTTTCTTTTTATAAAATAACCTATAAAGGAGAACTTCCTGATTATCTTATAAAAGCATATTGTAAAATGAATGAACTCGATAATGAAAAGCCGAGAGAAAAATATCAAAAAGAAAGAGGGAAATTGAAAATGAATTCACCACTTACTAAAAATAGTAATTAATACATCAACCAAATGAAATACTTTTTATTGCTTTTACTATTGTCAATGTTTACAATATCATGTGTAACTAAAAGAGAATTTTTAATATCCGCGGTAATAAACAAGGATATGAGAAGCCCCAATACACAATTTTTAACCAAAAGAGGCTATTCATTTCCGGACTCTACAAAAAAAGCTATCCCATTTGGTAAGTATAAACAGTGGCCCGATACGTTGTATTATAACACCATGTATAAAGCAAAGCTTATGGGTTCATTAACTATTCCCATTACTTTTAGCAGTATAGAAATAACAAATGGCGATGCTGTAGTAAGCCCCAATGTTAGTTTAGGGTTAGGTTACACCTGGTTTTATGGTGACTTTATTTTTAATGAAGATGATAAAATGACCGTTGACCCTACTTTCTTTTTCGGGGTATTAGGTGATGCTGGCATTGAAAATGATTTCAGCTTAAACAGACTAGCGGGCTTTTTTACCGGCGGGTTTGTAGGATTCGGTGCATTTACATTATTCGGAGGGTATGACGTAATAAATAAATACCCGCTTGTTGGTATTGGCGGCAGGGTTGACTTTTTCACCATTTCACAAAAGTTCTTGCATGTATTTGGCAAAGTTCATGAGGTAAGAAAGCATAAGTCAATTGCACTACCACTTACGGGAGAATAATTAAAAAGAAGAATATTAAATCAAGCAAGAAAAGTTTGTCCGGCAATATGTGAAATATACAAAATCTTCGTATAACTATGTAATGCGTTTAAGAATAGATAGCTGCACCTTTGTACCGTAATTATTTATTAATCTTTTAAACAAAAATAAAATGTCAACTACAGGAAACTCAAACAAAAGAGAACAGTCAAACGACTCTTCTTCAAAACAATCAAGTGGTTCTTCTTCTGAAAAGTCTAACGATTCTTCTAAGAAACCATCTAGCAGTAACTCTTCTGGACAACCAAGTAACTCTTCCAAGAAACAGTCAAGTGGTTCTTCTTCTGAAAAATCAAATAGCTCCTCTAAGAAAAAATCAAGTGACTCTTCTTCTGAAGATCAAGAATAGATTAAGCTAATTTGAAAATTTATAGTGCCCCTATTAAATGGATTGTTACTATGTAACAACCCATTTGGGGGCACTATTAAATAAACATTATATGAACAACAAGGAAGATATTTTGCTTATTAAAGAAGAGAACGGAAAGAAAGTTTCCCCAGTTCTTCCTGCGCATATTAATAATTATTTAGTAGATATTGACGGTACTATATGTGAAGATATCCCTAATGAAGAACCGGAACGCATGGCCGGGGCAGTGGTATCTCCCGGTGCTGTGGATACGCTTAATAGATGGTATGACGAAGGGCATATTATAACATTTTTCACCTCTCGAACCGAAGAACACCGTGCAGTGACCGAGGAATGGCTTAAAAGGAATGGGTTTAAATACCACACTTTGCTTGTGGGTAAGCCACGCGGCGGTAATTATCACTGGATAGATAATGCCCCTGTAGAGGTTATGAATATTAAGGAAGATTTTTGGAAATTTAATCTCAACAGAAATAAGGTTATTGGTTATAAACTGCCAAATTGATTTTACGTTGATTAATCAAGGCTAAAAATATTTCCACTACTGTAACCAATTGATCAAATTCATAACGATGTATTTTTTATTGCCTCACTTCTCAATCCCATTTCTACGATTGGGATTTGTTTGCATCTAATGTGTGAATAATGTAATCTATAGGTTAATATGTGTAACACATATTCAGCGATTGAGGGCGAATTTTACACCAACAAATTAATCTGTATAAAATGAAAAAGTTACTTCTATTATTATCTTGTTTAATGATGCTCTCACTGCAAGGTTGCTTTATTGGTCATGGAGGCCGTTGGCATGGTCGTCATGATGGATATCATCATTAATAACAGTAAATAAATCTATATTCTTCACTTCTGATTTTTTCATTGGTGAAGGATATTTTATCTCTATAAACAGACATTTTTAAGATGTGGATTTCCATGATTATCTTTATTGAACAAATTAAGCAAAATTGGCAAGATGCATGGCAGAACAGGACTTTTAAGAGGAATTTTATTGTAGGGTTAATAGCATTGGCGACCTTAATAATTTTTACATACTATTTTTTTGACTATATCGAAAACCTTACTGGCGGAGTAGTAATGAACGATTGGGTATTAAAGATACTTCCATCAAAAGACGTTTCAATTCCAATAGTACTTTTTGAATTAAGTGTTATACTTTTATTTTTACTACGTACTCTTCCAAACCCCATTACTGTTATTACATTCATTATTGCTTATCTGTTTATTTTAATCTCCCGTGATATCACAATAGGCATCACCCAATTACGTCCTCCCATAGGGTTAATACAGCTAAAAGACCCTATAGCAGACCTTATATACCGGGCGAGTTCTATTAACAGGGATTTATTTTATTCAGGCCATGTTTCTCTTCTTTTTCTGTTTTATTTATCCTCAAATAAAAAAGCCGATAAATTTTATATTCTATTTACCATAATTTCTGTTGGTATTTTGCTTCTTATACAACATGTACATTATACGGTTGATGTTGTATGTGCGCCATTTTTTGCTTATAGTTGCTATTGGTTATCAAAAAAAATATTGCAGCTTTCGCCAAAAGTGCTTATGGAAAAAGCGTGAATAATGTAACTTTTTACTCAAATTATATAACACTTGCCTGTTTGCTTAGGACTAAGTTTGTTCAAAATAATTTCATTATGAACAAACAATTCCGTAAAATCATACCGGTCTGCCTTTTGGCAGTTTTCACTTATTGCTCCTCTGCCTTCTCTCAAGACTCTATTAGGATACCAAAAAAAAGAATGTATCATGTAAATTATTTTACCGGAAGTTTAATAATAGCAGGAGGATTAGCTTCAGATTATCCTGCTATTGGCAGGATAAAAAACAAACCTGACCTTACCAATTCCGAAATATTGGATTTAAATACAAATCTGGTTAACCCTCTTGACAGATGGGCATTAAGCTTAAATCCAAGTCAATATACTATGTATAGCAAACTCTCCGATGATATTGAACCTCCCATATTTATTATTCTGCCAGCATTACTTGGGTTGGATAAAAAAATGCGTTCTGACTGGTTGGATCTTTTGTTTATTTATGTTGAAGGACATGTAATAACTTTTACTTTTTATAATTATAGCTGGCTGGGACCAACATTTCAGAATAAGTACCGTCCTATTACATATTATACCAGCCTGCCCATGGCTGACCGTACAACAGGAAACAACCGTAATTCGGCTTATAGCGGCCATACAGCTTCAGTTGCATACACCTCTTTTTTTGTAGCTAAAGTGTATTGCGACTATCATCCTGATGCCAGTAAATTTTTATGGTATACAGCTGCCTTAATTCCTCCTTTGGCAATGGGATACATTCGTGTGAGGGCTCTTGCACATATGCCATCTGATTGTATAACAGGCCTTACAGTGGGTGCATTAGTAGGTATTATTCTTCCGCAATTACATAAATTTAATTGCAAGGGCATTATGCTTGGCATGATGAATATACCAGGGGCTCAGGGTTTAGATGTATGCTGGACGCTACCTTCACTAAAATAATTGAAAGGTACTATGGAACCGCTAAATAACATACCACTTCAACATAAAGTAGTAATAGAAAAACTTAGCAAACCCTACGAAATCCCCTTTACAAAAGCATTAAAAGGTTTTTTTGAAGAGGTTACTCTACTAACTAAATTTACTTTCCGATTTTTCAAAGAGGTAGTTAAGCCTCGGTACGAGTTTAATGAATTTATCAGACAGTCTTATTTAATAGGCTATAAGTCTTTTCCTTTAGTGGCTATTACAGGGCTCATTTTGGGGCTTGTACTGACCGTACAATCCCGGCCTACACTGGCTGAATTCGGGGCGGTATCATGGCTACCTTCCATGGTTGCAGTTTCCATTATACGGGAACTGGGACCGGCCATTACATCTTTAATATTTGCTGGAAAAGTAGGTTCGGGAATTGGAGCGGAATTAGCCTCTATGAAAGTAACCGAGCAAATTGAGGCTATGGAAGTTGCAGGAAATAATCCATTTAAATATCTGGTTGTTACACGCGTATTGGCAACCACTTTAATGCTTCCCTTATTAGTAATTGCCGGAGATACTGTTTCCATGTATGGCGCATATATTGCAGTCAACATAAAGGGAGCTATCAGTTTTCATCTGTTCTTTTTGCAGGTTTTTGAAAGCCTCGATTTTTCTGATATTTTCCCGGCTATCATCAAAACCTTCTTCTTTGGATTTGCCATTGGGCTTATCGGTTGTTATAAAGGATACAATTCCAATAACGGAACAGAAGGTGTAGGTGTAGCTGCAAACTCCGCCGTTGTCTACGGATTATTATCCGTATTCCTTCTTGATATGATTGCTGTTCAAATTACAAGCCTTCTTACCTAACGTGTTATGGAAACAACCATTGCAGAAATAACCCATTTAAAAAAATCATTTGGAAGCAACCGGGTGCTGAATGATATAAGCTTTGCTATTGAAAAAGGTGAGAATCTTGCTGTATTAGGTAAATCAGGAAGCGGCAAATCTGTGCTTATAAAATGCCTGGTTGGCTTGCTTGAACCGGATGGAGGTAAAATAATTTTGCTTGGACAAAATATACTTGGCTTAAAAGAAGAGGAGTTAAACGATGTACGCAAAAAGGTTGGGTTTCTATTTCAAAGTGCTGCTTTATATGACTCTATGAGCGTGCGTGAAAACCTTGAATTCCCTCTTCGTGATTTAAAATCAAAACCACAAAAAGAAATAGACACATTGGTTATTGAAGCATTAAAAAATGTTGGACTTGAAGACGCCATTGATAAAATGCCATCGGAACTTTCGGGAGGCATGAGAAAGCGGGTTGGTTTAGCACGCACATTGATATTAAAACCGGAGATAATACTCTATGATGAGCCCACAACCGGGCTGGATCCTATCACATCCGAAGAAATAAGCAAATTGATTTTAGATGTGCAGAAAAAATATAATACAGCTTCCATTATCATTACCCATGATATTGAATGCGCGCGCATTACAGCTAATCGTATGATACTAATCAAGGACGGTATGGTTCTTACAGAAGGAACTTTCAAAGAAATATCAGAATCAAAAGATGAGTGGATACGCTCATTCTTTAATAGGCCTAAAGAATAATACTATGGAAAAGAAAACAGGAAATAAAATAAAGCTTGGTGGATTTGTTACTATATGTGTCATACTATTCATTGCAGGCATATACTTTATCGGACAAAGACAGCAAATGTTCAGCAGCACATTTCAGATAAGTGGAATATTTAAAGATATAAGCGGACTTCAGGTTGGGAACAACGTACGTTTTTCTGGCATTAATGTTGGTATTGTTGAAAATATAAAACAAATTACAGATTCAACTGTACAAGTGGATATGGATATAGATGAACACACCCGGAAATTCATGAAAAAAAACGCAAAAGCAATAATTGGATCCGACGGATTGATGGGGAATAAAATCGTATCAATTATTCCGGGGAACCCTGGGACGCAGGAACTATCCAATAATGACATTATTGAAACCGTACAACCAATTAATATTGATGATATTCTTTTAAAAATAAAGGTCTCTAGTGATAATATGGCAGATGTAACCGGCTACCTTTCTACTGTAATGAAGAATGTCAGCCAAGGAAAAGGAACGATAGGAAAATTACTTATGGATAGTACCATGGCACAAAACGTAGGCCAGGCAATGATAAATATTAAACAAGGTGCGGGAGGTTTTAATCAAAATATGAATGCGGCGAGCCACAGTTTTCTTTTAAGAGGTTACTTGAAGAAAAAAAAGAAAGAGGCAGACAAGAAAAAGTAATATAGTGGTGTATATTATTTGCTAATCCATCATTTAGTTCCTTTTTTTACGAGGATATTGATTAATTTATTCTTTTTTATATACTCTTATAATTTTTAGTTAAAAGCAACCAATAAATAACCGGAAAACTACTAATTACTCTTTCCCTGATTAAAAAAATCAAATCAATTAATTGATTATCAATTAATTACTAATTACCTGTGAGTCTATTTTGAAAGCAGTTTTTATTATTGATTTAAATGCATGTTTAGCCTATGGCAGCGCCAATGCCAGAAATGGTTTCAAGTTAATTCACAGGGGATATAAGCTTTGGCTTTAATTTCAGAGTTATATTTAACATTAAATATTGTAACTTCACGCCAAAATTGATATAAGAACTTTCCTATAATTAGTATTTAAATTCTTTTTTTGTAACCTGATAATACTTTATAATTGTCTTAATGAAAAAAACAATTACACTGCCCTGTATAATCTTTAGCATGTTTTGCTTTTTTCTTAACCTGGTAAGTTTCGCACAAAGTTTCTCAGGACAAGGAAATAATGCCGGCGGGAATACGTATACGAAAAACGGGAAGAAATTTCAAGTTAAATGGACTACAAATCCTTTCGATAATCATGTGTTTATTGCCAATAATGGGCAGTTTGACGGGAGAATAAAGTCAGATGAAAAGATTTTGTATGGTGCTCACTTAGGCAAGATCGATGTCTATTTTACACCTCATAAAATAGTATATCGCCACAATAAGAATTATTTAAAAAAATCTTCTGATGGTCATTTCGATCCTGATGACCCTAAATATTCCGGACATAAAACATATTTCCTGAGTGCTGAATGGCAGGAATCCAGCGATGCTGTTTCTATTGAAGGCAGGGACGAATTGCAAGCATATTTTACATATGGCGCTGGGGAAAATGCAACCATAAAGGCCAATGGATTCAAGCAGATTATCTATAAGAATCTTTATCCGGGTATTGATGCAATATTTGGGTTCGTTGACGGGAAAACCGGATTAAAGTATTCTCTCATAATACATCCGGGAGCAGATCTCTCGAAAGTAAAAATCCATTATTCCGGTGTGAAAAGCATTGTAAAGAATAAAGAAGGTGAAATTCTTATAAAAAGCGAGCTCGATTTGCTTACCGAGCAAGCCCCTGTTGCAGGCTATCCTAATAAGCCGGGAAATATTGCATTCTCTAATATACTTGACGGTAATATCGAATCATTTAAAGCTGATGAGAATTATGATAAATCGAAAACCCTTATAATAGATCCATGGCTCACAGATCCTCTTTTCACTTCTATTGATGAGGCTTATGATCTTTGCTGGGACTACAAAGGCAATGTATATGCCTATGGCGGAGACAACTCTCCCTGGCAGCTTGTTAAAATGAATAATTTAGGTATAATACAATGGACTTTTTCTGCAGATACCCTTATCAATAATTACGGCGCTTTTGCAACCGATAAATATACAGGCACATCCTATGTATGCCAGGGTGCTTTTCATGGAAAAGTAATTAAGGTAAATACCTTGGGTAATCTTATAGCTACATATGATGGCGCTCAGTCATACATAAGCGAACTATGGCGGGCAAAATTTGATCCCTGTAACCACAATGTTATTATTGGGGGAGGCGGGGTATACAACAATTACCAGGCAGTAGTGCTTGATACAAACATGACCTCTTTTAAAGATACGGTAAATGCATTGGGAGCAACATCGGGATATCATGATATATCCCTAATGGCCATTGACCCGGACGGATACCATTGTTACATGGCTGCAGCAAAATCAGCTTTTTTTGATCCTCTTCACTTTGACAATTACGTGATGAGCTTGCCATTACCTTCACTTTCGCCTACCTTATACAGCGTGCATGAAAATTGTCATTTTGTTGAGTTGAGCAGCGTTACGTATGTATTTAATAGCACCAATGGAATGAATGGCGCCGCCGCCAGCCCCAACTGGTTATACCTATATAATGGAGATACTGTAAGACGTTATCATAAAAATACCGGGGCGCTTACAACACAGTTTGGTATCAGACGCAATAGTCCGTTTAGATATGGCGGCATAGATGTGGATGCCTGCGACAACTTGTTTGTAGGTGTTCAGGATACTATATATGTTATGGATTCTACTTATTCAATGTATACAAAAATTCCTCTCACAGATACTGTTTTTGATGTTCAGCTCGGGCAAAATGGAGCCTTATATGCCTGCGGCATAGGGTTTGTAACAGAAATAATCAATCCCGTTACACCTGCACTTATTTCATCGGTTATAGCTACGCCATCCTCTTGTTTTGCATGCAATGGAACAGCTACTGTAAATGTTAACTGCGGTGTATCTCCTTATTCCTTCCATTGGAGTAATGGATCTACAAATGAAACCAATACGGGCCTATGTGCAGGCATATACAGCATAAGGGTTACTGATGGTGCTTGCCCTCCGGGAATTGATACTGCTGTGATAATTGTAAACAGTGAACCGGGGTATTATGCTACTGTAACCGATACAAACGTAGGTTGTGGACGAAGTAAAGGCAATGCCATGGTGCATACAACAGGTGGAAGTCCGCCTTACACCTATTTGTGGAGCAATGGTTGTACCAACCCTGAAGATACGGGTTTGGTGGCCGGAACTTATACCTGTGTTATAACTGATATTGCCGGATGCAAAGCATTTGCTTCAGTAACTATAATTAATGTTTTCCCGCCTATAGTAGTTGTTAATCCTTCTAAAGATACAATTTGTGCCGGCACCAGTGTGCCTATTCTTGCATCAGGAGCGAAAACCTACAGTTGGAGTCCGTCGTTGGGGCTAAGTTGCAATAGCTGCCCTAATCCTACGGCTACGCCCACTGCTACAACAACCTATTCGGTTACAGGTACCGATTCGGTTGGATGCAATGATACCAAAACAGTTACCATACAAGTTTATTCTGCCAAACCACTTATTAAAGGCAAAGATTCAATATGTGCCGGGTACACAGATACGCTGATTGCTTCAGGAGGCACAAGTTATTTATGGAGTACCAGTGCAACCACCGATAGTATTTATGTTTATGGAATAATCAATGAGGTAATAACACTTATCGCATCTGAGTGGAATTGTTGGCACGATACTTCTATTACTATTCATGTGGTTCCTCCTCCGGTCGCTTATATCGGGGCATCTAAAGATACAGTATGTTCGGGCGACAGTGTATTGCTTACTGGTGGTGGAGGCGCAACATATCGCTGGAGTACGGGCAATACCAACTCCAGCATTTGGGTAACCCCACATACCACACGAACATATACCTTATACGTTTCTGCCGGAACATGTTCTGATTCCATTACAAAGCAGATAGAAATAATCCCACCTTTAATAGCATCCATAGGTGCAACGAAAGACACCATTTGCCCGAATGGAACAACTACAATAACTGCAACAGGAAATGAATCTCATTTAACATACCAATGGAACAATGGATCTACTACTTCATCTATAAATGTCAGCCCATCGGTAACCAGCCGTTATATTGTAACCATATATGGACAATGTGACAGTGCTACCAAAGATACTCTGACTATTACAGTTATTCCTCCAACAAAGCCAACTATTAGCGGAAGCACCTCAAAATGCAAAGATGAAAAGGATACTCTAAGTGTGAGTGGCGGAATGACCTACTTGTGGAGCAATGGTGTGACTGAAGATAAATATTATACAGGTGATATAGATGCCGATTCAACTATTACAGTGATATCCTATAATTCGTTCGGATGCGCTGATACAGGAAGCTTTACAATCACCATATCTCCTTCTCCAGGAATATTACTTACTGATACCAACAATTGTTTAAACAGTCCGGCAATAATACATGCCACAGCAACAGGTACCGGACCCTTCACATATTTGTGGTCACCCGGAGGAGAAACTAACAACAGTATAACGGTGCCGGACACTGGCCAACAATATACAGTTAAAGTTTCTAATGGTTGCAGCGCAAAACAATCAATAAGCTTGATACCTATTATTCCAACATTAAATGTATGTTGCAATAAAATAATTTTTCAGGGAGATGATACTACCTTAGTTGCTTATGGAGACTCTATCCTGTCGTATCAATGGTCGCCGGAAGGAGTTTGTATAAATCCACCGCTATGCGATTCTGTGAAAGTAAATCCCACTGTTACTACAACATATACGGTAATAGGTAATGACATACTCGGTTGCCAAACTCAAAAAATAGTTACTCTAGTAGTAGAAATACCTTGTTTTAATTTTACAGTTCCAAATGTATTTACTCCCGGTAATGCAGGAACCTTAGGGATGGATGATAAGTTTTACATTAATACAGGAAATATTACAGATTGGACAGAGTCAATATATGACAGATGGGGTAAAGTGATCTATCAAAGCAGCAACCCTAAAGAATATTGGGATGGAACTACAAAGAGCGGAAGTGAAGCCCCGGCGGGAATATATTATTATATCATCAGTGGCACCTGCCTTAAAAATACCTACCATAAGCAAGGCTTTGTTCAGCTAATTCGATAAATTATTCAGGATATGTTGCTTTTGTTTGTGCGGAGTGCATGCATCAAATTTTCTACCACTTATTGAAGGTTTTATTGAAAAAGAGCCCCCGTTAATAATGCTACTTAGAAATTAAGATAATAAATAAAGTATACAAAATCAAGTTTGATATACTAAGCACACATAATGGACTTGTAAATTACCCTAACCAATTTTATAGTCAAATAACCACAGAATTTTTATAAAAAATCAGAAAATTTGTTTTTATTTGTTTAATTGATATGAAAGTACAAATAATAACTCCGTTCATTAATAATAAACTTTGCGCTCGAGATGGTTATATTATAAAACACAACAGCAATTCAATAGTTGACAGAACACATTGCTTAGTACCTGAAAACCAAAACAATAGAATGACTTATAAAATGACGAAAGCAATGTAATATAAAAAATAGTATATTTACGCGTAATTTGTTTGGGTATGGACATATACAAAATGAAACTATAAATGACTCTATTAACTATTGAAAAAAATTAAGACTTGGCCAAACTTCTTCTATATATGAATCATTACTGAAAAAAATTCAGAGAAGAGGTATTAAGGAAAGCTCCAACAATTTTATATTTTCATTTAAAGCATAAACCTCATAATTTAAAATTCGACATGGAAAAAATCAATATCGAAAGCACACCGAAAACTCCTTCAATTAAATTTGACCCAGCTGAAGGGAGACTTGAAATGAAGGGAAGATCAATTCCCGAAAATTCAGTTGAGTTTTACCGACCAATTATTGAAAGTTTGGAAATATATGCCAACTCCCCAAAACCTTTAACTCAAGTTGATATACATCTTGAGTATTTCAATACTGCATCATCAAAATGCATATTGGATGTTCTTAAACAACTGGAAATTATAAATCGCAAAGGAAACCAGGTTAATATTAATTGGCATTATGAAGAGGATGATGAAGATATTCGTGAAGCCGGTGAGGATTATCAGGCTATGGTGAACCTGACATTTAATTTTAAACAAAGAGCGCAGTCGTAGTTAAGTTCAAGTATTGAATAAACTGCAATCAGAGAGTATTTGTTGGAAATAGCAAACAGTTTTTTTTAAGAAAAAGCATCTCACACCTTTTATAAAGCTTTTTTATACTTTCTATTGATTTATTAAGTAATGTCTTAAGAGGTAATATCATTAAGCTGCTCCCATTTCTGAGATTACTATTTTCTTTATAAAACCTTATTATTACTTTAACAAAGTTACATTGCCTGTATAGGAATATACATTATCATGTGTATCCGTTACGTTTATTTTATATACATATGTATCTTGCTGGGCAATAGTGGAGCCACCATGAACCGTTCCGTTCCATCCTACAGCCATATCATTACTTTGGAAAAGCTGCATACCCCAACGGTCGTATATCTCCATCTCAAAGCTTTTAACATAGTCTCCCTTGGCCATAAACACATCATTCATTCCGTCTCCATTAGGCGTAAATGCAGAAGGAATATACAGGTTGAAAGCAGGGCCAATATCGAGACAGTGGATGGCTGTATCCATACATCCATGTATATCCATGACCACTAATTTTGCACAATACATGCCTGTATCGGCATAAGTATGTGCAGGATTCTCCGCAGTACTTATTGAGTCACCGGATTCTCCAAATGTCCATACCCAACCGGCTATGCCATAGGCATCGATGGAGCTATTGGTAAATTGTACGGTTGGTGACAATATAGTAGCCCCTTGGGGGGTATAGGAAAAGGACGCAACAGGATGATCATATACCGTTATTATACTTGTTTTCTTTAGCGTGGAACTACAGCCGCTGTCAGAGGTAACGGTCAGGCTTACATCATATGTTCCTGCCCCGGGATAGCAATAGGTCGGGCTTTTAATTTGGGCAGTATCTCCATTTCCAAAGCTCCATTCATATTGTGCCATACCTCCCTGAGATATAGTAGTAGTATTATAGAACTGTGTGCAAAGCGGTGCACACCCCTGATATAAAGCAGCTGAAAAGCTTATAGCCGGAGCGGGATTTACGTTTACCGTTATATTGGCATTTACAGTTGTTCCGCAATTATCTTGTACCGTTACAGTATATATTGTTGTTGTGCCTGGTGCTACAGTAATACAGGCAGCATTAAACCCACCGGGTTCCCATACATATGTATTCCCTCCGGTTCCGCCCGTGGCTGTTGCGCAAATAGTTGTGGAAGAACCCGCACAGAGGGAAGTATTGCCATCTATAGTTACCCCTAAGGTGGAGCCTCCTATGGTAACGCTAACCTCTGCGGAGGCTGAGCATCCATTGGCATCCGTAATATCTACCGTATAGGTTTGCGTAGAAGCCGGTGTAACAGAAATACTGCTCGTTGAACCTGTTCCGGGTGTCCAATCGTAAGTATATGGTGCCGTTCCTCCACTTACCGTTGCCGTCAGTGTTCCTGAACCTCCGCTACACAAAGTGCCGGGACCTGTCACTACAACGGTTGGTGTTGGATGTACAGTCACTACTATACTTGTATCTTTTGTACATGTTCCGTTACTTACTCCTACGGTATAGATAGTAGTGATTACAGGGGTTACTGTTATGCTTGATGTGGTCGCTCCCGTGCTCCAGGTATAACTTACTCCTCCCGATACAGTTAAGATGGCTGAACTTCCTCCACATATGGTAGGGGGCGGGCTTAAGGTTACCGTTGGACCGTCATTGATGGTTATAGTATTACACCTTACTATACTGCAATAGTTGGGTTTGGATGCCGTCACCCTTAAAAGATAATTTGTTCCGGCTGGCATGGCTGCCGGAATACATATATTGATGAGTCCTGAAGTTGTACTTGTCAATGTTCCTATAGTTGTTCCTCCAGCGGCAAAGCTCCCATTCACATCCGACAACTGGGCCGTAAATATATTGCCGGCATTAAATGTTCCTATTACCGTTATCGGTAAAGTGTAGCACTGTCCCGAACAATAAGTGTTCTGCGGATCAGGTATAATCTTCATATTGGGAGTTGAATCTATTTTCGCTACATATATCGAACAGGGACAACCGCCTCCATTCGGCAAAGAAATCGCTCCAAATGTTGCAACATTATCATACGAACCGGTTATATAAGATTGGCGGTTAGCATCGGTACCTATATAGTATCCGCTGGTTTGAGCTGAAGCCCCCCCGGCCTGTTGTACATACATGAACGCACCGTCTCCGCTGGCATACTTGGCAACATAAGCAGTGCTGGCGCCGGTACCCGAAACAGTATGACCGCTAAAAGTAGCCGAGGTTGTAAAATAACCATCAATAGTAATATCCCAATTTTTATCTATGCTTATTCCGGAGGCTTGGTCATTGCCTGTGCCGCCTCCCGTTTGCACCCATTGAAACTTACCGCTAGGCGTCAGTTTTGTAACATATGCGTCATTACTACCCGAGCTGACAGCAGTAAAAGTACCCCAAGTAGCAGTACCCGAAAACCCGCCGGCAACGTACATATTATTACAGGAATCTATACACATGGCAACACCCGGGCCCGCGTTTGCAGCTGTATATACATTTAATACAGTGCCATTGGTAGTATTAATTTCAGCAACAAACAAGCT
>Ga0302191_10001373_pt1 | contig 15526 bp, 9 predicted proteins | sample II_Bog_E3_1_FD_198775 | JGI IMG/M metagenome (GOLD analysis project Ga0302191, IMG submission 198775) | Peat permafrost microbial communities from Stordalen Mire near Abisko, Sweden - II_Bog_E3_1 | ecosystem: Environmental > Terrestrial > Soil > Wetlands > Peat | place: Sweden: Abisko, Stordalen...
ACATAGTTTAGTTGATTCCATTGGCGCTTCCACACCATCCTCCTCCTTAAAAACTTAATAAAATTTTATTGGGATGGACTCCTTCATGAGCATAATAATCACTGGTGGTTCCATCCAAACACAGTGCATCCTCATCTTCAACCATGATTTTTTTGAAATTTCTCACTGCTAAGGCATAAGCCAAGCAAAGCAACATAATTACTACCTTGATAAGTCTCATAGTATACGAATATAACAAATTAATCCTTTATTCATTTATTATTAATATCAATACGATTGCAAAAAAATTCGAATGAGGCAAGACAGCATCTGATTATTTTTTATCTAATAAAATTGGCCATATTCATAATCAATTTATATTATATCGAATATGGTGCAGGCAATTCTCGAAATGCATCAGAAACTGGAAGAATTCAACCACTCCTTCAACCAAAATATGACCTCATTTACGACCATTAATTCATTACATCTAGGAAAATTTACAACAATGATTTAATAGAGTTTCAGCAACTGATCTAAGAGACATAGAAGGGACCAATGACTCGCATCACATAATTTAGTACCAAAATTAATGCCAAATGCGAACTGTATGGCTCGCAAGTATATGAATGCATAATGTATTTTTTAAAATAATTTTTTTTGATTAGTATTTCAATTATCTGCAGCAAATGAAGTTTATTATGAATTGCAATCAAAAAAGGTTGATTTTGCCACGTACATAAATGTCGATTACAAACTGAAATCTTCATCAATAAAAGCTTTGGGTTGTGTAGATTATGCAAATAGATGAAAAAATTTTTTACATCAGCAACATTAATAATAATCATTGCTCCATATATTGTGAGACTTAACCTCATAATTTGATGATTTTATTAGCCATTATCTGATTTAATCAATAATTACCTTCCACTTTCTTCGGGAAAAATAGCCATCATTAAATTTGTAAATATTCCTTCTGAAAAAGGATTTCCCTTGATTCCAATTAAGTACCAACACTTTCTTCGTTCCATCAACTATTTGGATGTGATGTTAGCAACTAAAAGGTAAAAATGAAATACCAAGAGTCCTCCTGCAAACACCACATAAAAAAGCATAAAAATGCAAAAAACAGAGTAGACCCCATACTAAGGACTGTAAGATCCATCTTTTAAAGCATATTAGAAATAGCCCATTGATTTAAAGCACTGAATCCTTCATTAAATACGATGTAGCTAGCCAGCCCGGCTTGCAGTGAATGTGTTGACAAGAGCATCAAAAATTTGAAATGATTTTTTTCACCAACGCAAGAATTAATCCATGGGCAATGATGATCAAATTTACGAACGCATTTGCCACATTTAAAACAATGCTTTCCTCGAATTTTGATTCTGCAATTACAAATGCTGCAGAAAGTATTTTCATTACGTACTCCCATCAATAATTAGTTCTACTCAAAGGTACTAGCCTAGAAGCCAGGATCGCGACCTACTGTTAGCATAAGATAAGTATTGGTTATCATTAGTACCACGAATGGAATAATGTAGATTGCTTCGTGCTTAAGTAGGTTATCATAGCGAAATATGACAAGCAAAAAAACTGCTTTTACGATAAAGTAAACGAGGATACATGTGAATCCAGCTGTATCAGCTCCTTGTTTGGATTTTATTCTTCGTGCGAGCTATTCAGGTGAAGCAGTTATCATTAAAATGTGAATATCATATATTTAAAGCAGCAAACTTTGACTGAGGCATAATAGTTGAAAATAAAATAATGAAAAATAGATTCCTTTTAAAACGCTGTAAACTTGTGAAAATAGATTATTTGGTTATTGTAAATAATATTTTAGTTAAATGGGGTGTAGTTTGGATAAAGAAGGGGAGATTGAATACCCATCGGAGGCAATATCCATTCATGCCACTCGACTCAAATATGTATGTTAACTGCAGAGTCAAAAGCTAGATCTTGAATTAAAGAAACTTTAGACAATATTGATCGAAGAGTTTAGAAAACCTTTACAAAAAAGAAGTAGGAAGCTCTAACTATCCATGATAAGAGGTAATATTCGTTTTCAAAATTAACGAACAAGTATTCTCTCTGTAAATTAGTTTATCTCCACGTCCTTCACGAGAGCAAAAAGATTATCCAATACAAAAATGTTTTAAACAGCCATGAAAACTTCAATATAATAAAACCTTCAGTCGATTTGATTGTGTATTGCTCAGTTTTTATTGGGGCAGAAGACATGACAAAATTTGCAGTTGCCGTTCGAACTAAATAACCAAACTATGTTTTCCCTACAGTAATATAGTATTAATAAAGGATAACGATATAAGTCTAGAAGTAATAAAAAATTATAAATACTCTAAGTAGACTAACTTTAACGAATAAAAGGAATATGTTTTTCAGCTTAGCGTCAATTATGAAATAACCATTGATCAAATCAATGCTATTGGACACAACTACAGATATGATGCAACGAGCTACTAGCAGTGATTCGAATTTGTTGGAGTTGTATATGCGATTGGAGACATCGATAAATGATATATTGTATGAACTATTTAGTAATTATTACACTTTAATAAACTTATTGATGGGAGTCAGCTTGTCAGCTCCAATATTGGACGATTACCGTGAGTTTTCAAGAGCCAGAATACTCAATCATTTGAAAGCAATGTCACTTGATGGTAAAGATATGACAAAAATGGAAAATAAAACTAACCACGGTCGTTCAAATTTTGCTTCAACTGGTAAAGTCACCCCGAGAAAAATACCGACCAATTAAAAATGGATTAGTGAATAATAAAATTCAAGTATTTCCTTAATACCTTCTTCAAAGGCACAGAACATAACTGGATCTCAAAGTCAGTCGAATTCTCCCATAAAATTAAAAAAGCTCCAAAATAAATAATATCTCTATAGATATCAGCATGGTAACCGCAACTTCTCTACGCTGAGTCCAAATAAGAAATGTAGTTAAGCAGAAAAAATATTACCCAGGAAGGAAAATGAAGAATAAATTTGCTAGTAAACAGATAACGCCATGAATGTATTAATTTAACCTCAAATTTAGGGATTAACTTTTGAAGATAATTAAATCAATGAATTTTCTGATTCACCGAGACCCCAAACTACTTTCTAAAAACTATTATAGCAGCCGAACGAATTTAAGAGATCAGCAAAATATGTGCTTCCCAAATTGAAGTTAAAAAGCATAAGAAAGTATTCCAATTTGTAGACTTATCATAAAGAAGGAGATATTAATAATTCAGTAGCTACTCTAGATGAGGCATAAAAAAAGATATAAAAAGATATAAAAATTAAGATTTCGGGAAGGAAATATTGTTAGCAAAAGTTATAAATCATTGCTAATCAATAATTTCAATGTAAAATTAAAAATCATTTCTCGAATTTGAGAAAAAAGAGATGCCTTCTTGCCCAGAACAAATAGTCAGATTCCATGGAATAGAAAAATCCGTAATTTACCTTTTAATCCCTAATTTCCAAATAAAAATTTAACACAAATATGGAATCCTCCAATAAGAATTTCTTCAATTCATGATTTATATGATTTATAGTTCATTATTCAATATTCCTAAAAAAATTGTTAACATTGCTAATTAGCATTATTTCGCAATTAATGCCTTGATTTTCTTTTCAAGAATAGTAAAGTTTAATAGCAATTCGAATAAATTTTAGTTTATATGACTCTTGGCAGTTGTTAATATCATAATGAAAAAACACAGTCCCCCTTATTTAAACCCTCTTCCAATTCTCAAACCACAAAATCCCCCTACAAAAGTGCTCAATCTATGCAAACAACAAGCTCAAGTTCAAACTTTAAATCTCCCCGCAGTACCATAAGTAGAAGACGAAAGTTTATATTACCATACTTTTCAAAAGGAGAAATGTCTATAGTGTGAAGTATTAATAGATAAACTACGAGTGAGCGAATAAACAGTTAATAAACTGTTGGAAGCAAATTAGAAATTATAAAAGAAAGTATTGATGCTGCAGGACGAGCGATGGAAAAAGTATGATTATTCTGCAATTACTTCTGTTCGGTTGAGATCAAAATCAACAAAACCACATAAAAAGATCCCTACCATTGAAGTAAAAGTTCCAAATCAACTAAAAGAAAATTAAATTTTAATATAAGATGAGCAATAGGAGAAAACAGACAGGAACAAATAAAACGAATAGATCTCCTTTTTTATGCAGTAAATATAAAAATACAATGAGCAAATCAAATAGTTAAGGACATAAAACTAAAATTTAAAGCAACAATTGACAAAGTATTCAGAAAATTAGATAAAAAATAACAGCTAACTTTTTAGAGAAAGACCAAGTATGTCTTTGCAAAATAGGCTACCTATCCAAAATCATTCATTGCTAACTGAATATCGGTATGAAAGAGATGATAAAATAAAAACTCCATATATCACTGATTTTTCGCCTCTTCCTAAGAATTCAAGCGAAGAAATCGCGCAAACCGTTAAGAAAGATTTTCTAAGTGAGCCAGTTAATGGATTATAAATATAGATAAAACGATTAAAAAATTAAGTCCTGTATAAAGATCTTCTCTTAGATAAAATAAGAGTGGAGAATATAAAGTAAAAGGGAGTTCTGCAGCGACATCTATATCTCTCAGTTGAAGAAAGTAAAAAAATAGCAGAAGAAACAACCTTAGTTATGAATGAGTTTAAATCTGAACTAATCAAATTAGCCAAAGAGTTAGAAGCATCGAAAACTAAATGTACGAAATTGGAAATATAACTAAATCGATATCGATGTGAACAGGAACATTTAAACATTGATGATCATACACACAATAAAGCCTCCTCGGGAACAAGATAATTATTGTAAATCCTTAAGACACGCAGAAGTGAGCATCTAGCGGGATGATTATTGCTAATTTTATTTTATTTTATTCTACCCTTAAAAATATACCAACATTTTAAAGGATTTCTCATTGAAAAAACATTAAAAATGTTATTAATAGTTCGTAGCATATAAAAAACTTTCGGCTGCAAAAATATAAATATGATTTAAAAGGTATCATAATTATTTTATTCTTGCTCTGAATGATTTACTGTATAATAATAAGTAATGTTGGGAGTACAATAAAGTTAAATCAAGAGCAACAACCGATTTTATCTGAGGTATCATAACTCCATCACAAGGGCTATTGAACTAAATAAACTCATTTTTGGAAACAAAATGAGCAAAGATGGTATAGAACCTTCATTCGAACATTCTTTGAGAGTGGCTGGCTCCTGTGAATCAATTTTAGACCAAACCATGTAGCAATATCATCAAGGGTGGTTATTGGGTATTCTTCACGACAACAAATAAAATAACCCGACAGTTTATAGTTAAAAAATTGATTATGTTCTTCAAGATCTTCTTCCCCAGTAGCAGAAATAAATAAAGGAGTATGTGGATCAGCTGACTTCAGACAAATCTTTATCCAAAGGTGAGCAGAAGAGGGAGCAACTCAGTAAAGCTTAAAAATTAAAATTAATTCCCTCTTGGATCCTACTTTTCGATAAATATGATAATTGTCAACGTTTCAAAAAGAACCCTTGTAAAAAATCTACTGAAGAGTTAAATGGATATTTTGCAGTTGCCTATTTGATCTATCTGACTCTCACGAAGCGGCATCGGCAAATTCGGGATTTTTTGATTCAAGAAACTCACGATTTCTACTTAAAAATGGGAGAAGAATTAGGCGGAGAAGAGGCTGCAATTAAATATGCCAAAAATTACTTTAAATCAGTGTCCTGAGTGATTGCATACATCTCAATATGAATTTACAGAAAATAAATAAATTTTAAATAGAGTTGTAAATGAAATGATTAGAATGATCAGCCCCCTCTTCTAACGTTGTTGAGTATCATTTGACTAGGTACAGGACAGGGCTTAGTCAATGTTTCTCCAAGACCTTTAGATGTTCCATTAAAATTGGGTCTGAATATATAATGACTTACTTCCAAATGTTTTATTGCTGGCTTTTTGTCTTTTGCATTTCTCCCTCTTCAATATATTTAGGAAATTCAGTAAAAGTGCCATAGAATCCTTTTTTGTTGGCATTGTTATATGTCCATTTTTGATTGGTTTTTGACCTGTACTGGGTATCATCTTTTATTGCCTGATAAGGCTCACCTTACAGGTGGAAGGTTTGATAACCGGGAGTAAATACATCTTGGGGTTTGCTTGAACCAATAAAAGGTTGAAGTATTTTAGCTTTATGTACCATTTTTTATTTGCTTTCCAATTCCTTTGGATTGTCATAGGGTGATCCTTAATATTTATAGTGCCCAAAAAGATGTCCCATTGTTGTATTGCCAAATCCTTTTTTCATATTGTTTGTGGTAATATTCTTCAAACCAGTTTTAACGTTTCCTTGCTAGTCTCTAGTGTTATAGGCTTTATCTTGAAATTATTTCATGTGTTCAAATTCCGAATGTTTACTTAGTTATTAATCATTTACACTAATTGTTGTTTGCCTCCTGCGATAAAACTGTTGGGATGAATTGCAAGATCAGTTTTTTCCTTCACATAAAGTTGATTCTCTCTAAATTTGTCCTTATAAAGATCACCAATATTAGTAGAACCCATCTTTTAAAACAATTCTGGGCCTACTTTCTGCACCAATCTTTTGTTGACTGACACGTTTTTTGGCACTTATTCAGCTAAATAATATAGATAATACGTTGTTTGTCGAAGTACTGATCGCCATTTGCTAATCCCATCGGTTGCGTAAACAATCCATGCCTTGATCGCTGAGCAACATTCTCTTGCTGGTGCAAATAATTCCCCACATCGTTTTTCTTTAAGAAATCAAGAGTGGTTTTGCCTATAGATTATTTTTTATTGGAATGGCTTCGATAATATGATCCATATTCCTTATTAGAGGTGGCCATTGGATAAATATAACTTATTAGTTATCTTCTAAATAAAATTAGTTCTCCGTGCTAAATGTTGAAAGTAAGTTCAATTTAAACTAAAACAAAAATGAGCAAATATTTCTGATGCTTATGAACCAATGCCAATATTAATGAATTGATCTACTTCATTTAAGTTCAATATATTAGGATGCATACAACAAAATAGCAATTCATTTGCAACAAGGATTAGTATTTTTGTCAATTCCTTGTTTTCCTGCTTGCAACTGAAACTCTTGCCTTTTCTTCTTTATATCCTACACCATTGGATTTACTTCTTTTTTCTATTATTTAGGATACAGTTTTGTCAGCACTTATGATACCTCTTGGAAAGCATTTGACACGTGATCTCCACTCTTTGCACTCACTTCCATCAGCTTTATATTTTTACGCTTGCAATAATTCTAAGCTTCAATCTTGTCAACTTTTCGCAATTATTCCGCATCAGTCTTGTTTCCCAAAATTATCAAATGAACGCTAGGCATCGCATATTTTTCAATCTGATGGTAACATTATTCTTACTTCTGCCAACCAAAAATTTTCAATGTCCTAAAAACTCTCTTTTCTGGTGATATCATAGACCACCATGATGGCATGTGCACCTTTGTAGTAGGCTCCTGTAATGGTTCTGAAGCGTTCTTGCCCTGCTGTATCCCAGATCTGAAGTTTGACAACATTCCCTTCGACCGTCAACGATCTAACTTTCATGTACATTACTTGAATCGAAAGTCAACTCCGATGGTCGCGAGATAACTCTATTGAAAAGAGTCATCTGCAAATCTACGCAACAAAGACGACTTGCCCACAGAACTGTTGCCTATAATGACAACTTTGAAGAGATAGTCGTATTCCCGGATCATTTATTATATGATGGATGACAGGACAAAGATTAAGATAAATTAAATGAATATGATAAAGGATATCAAGCAAAAAATATTTTCTAATTTATTATCAAGATTTATTAGCTTCTTTAGATAGTCGACGAAAATATCTCTACGATAAGGCTATTCCTGCAAGAAATTTTTTAATTTCTTAGCAAAAAGAAATCTAAAGAAATTTGTTATATTGAGGACAGTAAGGTGTCCATGGGGCTAAAATGAATCATGAAAACTAATGTTTTAGATATGATAAATCCCAATTGATTACTCCCGACCATAATTAATTGTGTCCTCTTGAAAAAACTAAAATGCAGCCTCAAACCCTCACCCATGCCCTCAGTTAGCTGAGAAGTATGGTTGAATAGGAGGGAGACACTTGCTCAGTTCTTGCTTATATGGACTCCTTTGCTATTCGCATCAGATCGGCGGAAAAGAGTCATCAAAATACTCAAGTTTAACTTGAGCAGCTTAACTCGGAGCAAAAACAACTGAAGCAAAAGACTAAGCATGTGTAAAAACTGCTTTCAAAAAAGGAAAAAGAGTGTGAAAGTTTACAGAACGAACTTAAACGAATGACCAGTATTTGTCGCAATAAAACTGAAAAACTCCTCAGAGCGGAGGATCACCATGCGTTCACCAATCTACGAAGAATAGCATCTGACAAACTTAGCACAAGTTTGAGAAGTGAAGGCTCTCAATGCTAGTTTTTGAACTAGTCTCTTATTAAAGAATTAAAGGATGAGAATTATAAGTTGCAGAATAAACTGGCAAATCTTCAAAAAATATATGAAGAGGAGCGTAATTAAAATAGTGCAAAGCAACTCCATATTCGAGAACTCGTCCAAACACTGGAGAATCAAATGATGCGTCATCACATGGATTACGAGGATGATGAAGAAGCATAATAGCTCCTTAAAGAGGGCGATAATTCAACTATTGATGCTGAATCTCTGAAAGGAGATTTGGAGGGCTAATAACTTGCTTAATAGCAGGATATTAATGGAGCCCACCAAATCAATGACTTGGAAACAGCATATGGCCAGCCACAAACGACCACTGGAGGCAAATCATGGTTTTCGGCAATTTGGCAGAACTCAGTTAATTTTTATCAACGAATATTGAGAAGATGAATGATATTCCACTCATATTGATAGATTAAGCTCTAACTCATTGCTATTAAACTATTTACCTTTCCACTCCAAACATATGAAAAGTTGATCGAGTAAAATAGTCTTTTATGTAATTCATAACTGAGATCTCTTTATATATTGTTCCTCTGATTTTAAAATAATAAACCATTATCATTAACTGCATAGCTATCAATAAAAATGCATTCTCTCGAGGTACATTTGTTATACTTATGGCAACTCATCTTTTCCATTTTTTATACTGGATATGGAGCCACCGAGAAACAATAGGCCCTTTGAATTCAAAAATATAAAGAAAAGGAGACTAAATGAACAAGGACGTAAATATGCTTTACGTCAAGTACTGTAGCAAGTATTTGATTATTTATTCAGAAGAAGGATAAACAAAGACTACGGAGAATTGTCAAATTAAGAAGAATTCATTTATAACGCTATATTTCTGTGTAACCTCATTATTATTTAGAAAATATAACGGTACCAGATGGTGGTAACGTACTCTAAATTTATACTACGACTCTCTCACCTAAGAAGAGGTACTGGCTTGCAAATAAAATACAACATCAGATATTATGCTCCAATTTGATCAAATATTAGGTCCATCTAAATCCTATATTGATCTTTTTATCTTTCGTCGCCAACCTTAACTTAATGAAAAGGAAATCTTTCGAATATTGTTTAGAGGAGAAATTACTAAAACCAAAGATGAGATTTTCCAATTGATGACATACCGAGTTCGAAGGACACTAAACACTAATGATGACTGTATTATTGTTGAGTCTAACACTTACAAATGTATAACTCGATTATTTGGCCACAACGATAGATTCAGATGTCATCTTTAACTGTCTGATGTACCATGAACCGTTTAAAAAGCATGGTTACAGTCACTTAGCATGCTAATTGGCCATTTTGCCCTAAAAATTATAATAAATTCATAGTGAAAATATAAGACTATGGGATGGTATCGTAAAAAGATTTAAAGAAAATCAACAATATTATAGTCATTTATAAGAAATATATAGCGAAATCGAAAATCTTTAAATGCAGTTAAGTTGCAAAGATCGAATGCTATTTATGAAACAAGGATTTGCTGATAAAACTGAAGACGAATTGGAATAAGCTTTGCAAGAATTGCAGTTGGAAGAAAAGAAATTATTATTTACACGTAGAATTCGGCCAGAAAGTCATCTAGCCAGTTATAATGATTGCAAGATTTGCTTTTTTCCTGATGTTAGAGGATAAAATGGGATCGCATGTTGTAATGCATGTAGAGGTAGTTATCACCTCAATTGCTATGGAATTGCTTTTATCGATAACCTTGCGCTATACATTTGTGACAGTTGTCTTTTCATGTAAAAAAATGATTGGGAGTATGATGAATTTTAGCTGAGGCCTTTTTGCTAAATTTGTTATTCTCAAAGAGATTTGCCATTAAAACAAGTTGATAATCACTTTTATCACGTTACATGCTTATTTTTCTTTAATTTTTCAGATACAAAGTCTTTCAAAATTGCTTTAAAATCAATAAAACTTATCTAGGAAATACAGAGAAAAGCGACGAAAAATGATGGACGAAAATGTGCCTATTGTTTACAATAAAATATGAATTATGGAATCCGATTTAAATGTTGTGCCTTTATGTGTGAAGTATAAATGCATCCACTGTGCGCTTATTTGGGAGGTTGTGCATTTGACATTAAACGAAACGAAGAATTGGAAATACTTATTAGATGCCAGTATATTTTTATTTATCAAGGTATCATACTTATGGAAATCAAGAAGATGAAGAAATAAGGCAGGTCTTTATACGCCGATTCTTTTGCAATTATAAATCTATTCAACTTCTCAATGAGGAGGAGTTTAAGCCACAATACTATTAAGAGAAAAGAAATATCAAAAGACAAATCAGCAAATTAAATCATGAGTAATAATATGAAGATTTATAAGTTTATCCATCAAAAAAATTGAAACAATAGACTCAAGAAAAGTATAGCTAAAAATAATAATAAATTACAAAATTTAAGAGTTATCTTAATGTTTAGCCTTTGAACACGAATCTAAAATATTAGGCTTGCTCTTATCTTTAAAGCTCACCTTATATATAAATTATTATTTCGAGTGATGATGAATGATGATAGTTTATATCTTTATTTATATATTTACCAATGAAATAATAATAAATAATACATGTCTAATCAAGCCTATTTCTTTCCTCATTTCTCATTGCTCAATCTTAACTTAGTTATCTAATAGCCAGAGTTATTTTTTAATGGAGTCAATTTATTGTTCCTCTTTTTGATTGAGAGGATTAGCTCGCTGTAATAATTAATGAACTAATTTTTGTTTGTTTTTTATCAATTTCTTAAACTAAGCAATCGATTTCTATTTGCACTCATTAAGAATTGTTTCATCTGTTTTTTATTGTATGAATTTAAAGATTTATTGCTATCTTATAATCTATTGAGAAATTCGATTGATTTATTAATTAAATTCTATAATTTAATCATCTATTTCATCCTCTGTGATACCAATCTTTGTCAAAAGGTTGTCAATATTTTTATTGGCTGATTTATCCTTACATTTCATGACTTCGTAGTGCATTTTTTTATTTTTTAGTTCACTCTCAGTACTTTTTTGACAAAAATACAAGCTCTTTAATTAAATCAGTTTTTTATAAATATACTCTGAAAATTTGGAATTATTTAACAATCCAAAATCACCATTAGAGATGGGTCCATATTGTTATTGGATTAAACATTTAATTTAATTTGTCCAATTATTTGAAGAGATATTTAATTATTTGCTATTCTTGCATTTGTCCTCACAATCTAATCTTTTAATTTATAAAGAATTAATCATCTTCTTACTCAAACTTAATTCTCTCCTTATCCTCTCACACCGAAGTTTTTCAATCTAAATTTTATCCATGAGATCAATAATTTTATTAGAGTATTACTCATTTTCATATTTCATTAATTAGACATTTTGATTAAAATCTTGATTGCTAAACTCCTTCCTTATGATTTGCATCTATTAAATTTTTAAAACTTCTTATTCTAGTCTCGATTAAAATAGCATTTTCATTGTTTTCTTAAAGCTATTTAAGTTTCTCTGATCTTCATTTAATTTTGTGTTCTTAATTTTTTAATTTCGAAACTTTTCCTCGAGCTAATATTTTTGCAATCGAATTTTCTATAATATTTGCTCACCTATTTGCTTCGCATCTATACTCATAAGTCTTGTGTATCTAAAAAGATTATTGAAATATTTAACTAAACTGAAATTTAGTCTTAAAATTATAAATATTACCACTCACTTTAGCTGGAATATTGACTTTGGACAAAGCTAATAATGATTATCTCATGTTTGTCCCAGGAAGGAAGGATTTGTTCAACTAATCGATAATAAATAAACATATTTGATTTATTAAATGGATAAATGATTAAAACTGATTAAAAGCAATTATTATCAGTTAATAGACATCATTAAAGGTTATCATTACTCGCACTGCGCTATAATTTGATTTCACCAGATTTATTAGAGCTTTTGCCTCTATTCATTTTTAAATCTTCGGTGTATTTGTTAATAAATTATTATATTGCATTAATTGTCAGGTTTTTCCCTCCTAAACTAAACTATTACAATTTCTGTCCCTTATGGTACTCGTATGAAATTGAAATTTCAATTCTGAATCTGTTGGCGTCATCTTCAGAAATAGTTAAATTCTAGTAAAGCCTAAATTAAATATGTGAGAGATAGCCCATATAAAGAATATTTCTTATCTTCTGACTATCAACTTCAGAAGTTGTCTTTAGGAAGAAGCGATCGTTGCCCAAAACAAGCAGATTCAAAAGTGAATATAGATGAGAGGCTGATGTAAAATATAATCGAGTTCGGATATGCCTCCAATTATCTTCGCCTTTTGTTTTATACTTCCAGAATTCTTCTTCCATGTTTTTGGTCTTCCAAAACATCATGTCTTATAGGATTTTATCAAGAATTGGTAAGCATATCATCTCAGCACTTTCTAATTTTTGCTGATCAGTGATTCCTCTCTCTAATGGCACTACAAAATATGCGAAGTTTTGAGATATATTTTTTATTTACTGAGTTATTTTTGCATCGATAATATTAAAGATTATTTTATTTTTCCTTTTGTCGTGTCTAATAGTATCATATATTTCCGGCAATTTAGAGATGCTAAAGTTCCCCGTTTATTTATCATAAAAGTCTTTTACAAGCTTGACCCATCTTTAGCTTATCAGCGCTATATCCTAACATTTTCTATGTCACATAATTTATTACGTATCGTGATCAATATGCTGATGCGACCCAGACCGTAAATGAAGAGAATCCTTCTCCCAATTTTCAGTGTAAATCCTTTGAAGTTACTTAGAAAGTTCCTTCATTCTTTTATACAACTATATTATTCATTTTATACAATTTATATTTTTTTGCGAGGAGAACCAATTTCAATAATTATATTGTGCATCGCCTCTGATAATTCATTTTTATTACCAGATTTTAAAAAACTAGTCATTAATTATTCTTCGGAGTTCAGCATAATTGATAACTATTGAGCTATTTTTTATAAAAGAGGGGAATGGTTTTGCTGACTGGTGCAATCAAGTAATTCTAAATTATTAAAAATTTACTTTGGGATTTTTTGTCCATTGTCACCATACTAGTAATAATAGGAGCCAGCTCTCCATCAATGCATAGAAAACCTTTTAGAAATGCAGCTGCAGTCTTTATGCATCGCCCTTCATCAGATGAATAGGTCTTAACATCATGCTTATATGAAGAGTAAAGACTGAGACAATCATCCTCATCATATTTTTCCATTCTCATCTTTTTTCCTAACTCAATAGAATCTTCATAGCCAGCAAAAGATAATTCTCCTCCCCACTTTAATACAATTACTATTTTTTTAATGATTCCGTTTTCGTCTTTTTCGCTTACTTTTAACTGCACTTTACGAGTTAATCCTTAGAACTGACCCCCTGATTCCAGGACTATCTTCATTTGCATAAATTATTTAATCGAAGATGATGAATTGTCTAATTCAGCTATGATCTGATTTGTAATTTATAGTATTTTGGTTAGACTGTTTGCATCCTTGAGTTTTATCTCATCTTGGCCTGATGGAGCCAGCAACTAGATAAATCGCTTATCTTTTGTTTTTACCTTTAATTTTTATTTTGGAGATCTATCAGCGTGTCGAAACACTGTCACAATTGATCTAAGCTGCTCAGCCTTTCCATCTTTATGATCAAGTGGAGGCAAGTATGTATTTTACACATATTTTTAAAATTTATCCAAGCGAAGATGATGAATATTTGATGGATAGAAATACTGAAAAAGTTTTCTTTTGATTATATGAGAACAGTCATTCCAATATTTCACATTATTTTTAGCAAAGGACCAACCATTTACACTGCAAACATAAGATTTACCATCTGACCGCAGAATTTATATTCCACATATTTCCTGTTAAAATTATTGTACAATTTTATTACACATAAATTTTTATTATGGAGTCAGGATAATTGGATATCTCATTTATTTTCCCTCAGCATTGCGATGGACGATACCATCTAAAGTGATGGATTTTCGAGCTTATGCATACATATAGTATGGTCCGATGGTATATACTTTGATTATAAAACCATTGGTGGGGATATATTCTTCATAGATGTAATTTCCAGTTTTTCGAATCGAGTGTTAAAGTGGTTAAAATTTACTGCATTCATTATGCGATTTAACAAACAATTTCTTTCTTCCTCCGCCCATGCTTTGCGGATAATAGATACATATTTCATGGTTGAAGGCATCAAAAGGCTTTTCAACAAATGGTTTATCCAATTTAAATGTTTTGTCCTTTGTTTTGATGAGAATATGATCCTCGACTTCCTATATTTCAGTTTCCTGAAAAACTTAATTTTATAGTAGATTTTAATACTCAGCTAATAATATCTTAGAAGACAAGCCCAAGATACTGGTTTTATCTTTCATTTTATCAGGTGTTAATTTTTCCAAATTAAGTTCATAATGAATAGTTTTTCTGCGAGAGAGTGTATTATCACTGAGTCCACTATTGTCTATCTAATCATTTTTTGATTCTGTAAATTAATTGTGACTAAATTTTTTCATGACTTGTTCCTTCTTGAAGATTTTATTATTATTTTAATCAGGATCAGTTTTATCTTTCTATTTTTCATTTTGTATTTCATTTTCTGGGTAATATTTATTTTACTTTAGTCTAAAATATATTTTCCCATGCATCTTCTTTAGATTTACTTCAGTTCACTGACGTCTCGACAGACTATGTAATTTTTTGCTATTGGAATTTTAATTTTCTTAAGGATATTGTAGATGACTGATCTGTCCCATAAAAGTTGTTGTTTCTCGAAATCGTTAATTAAAAAAGGTTGATGCTTTTGAATGTATTTCCATGCCATCATATATGGAAATCCTTGAGAGTGAAAGCATATCAAAGCGTCAACATGAGGCCAACTCTAAATTAATAAAAATTCTACCTCCCAACTCGACTCTAAAAAATGGCTCATCTCCAAAA
>Ga0302191_10001374_pt1 | contig 15526 bp, 7 predicted proteins | sample II_Bog_E3_1_FD_198775 | JGI IMG/M metagenome (GOLD analysis project Ga0302191, IMG submission 198775) | Peat permafrost microbial communities from Stordalen Mire near Abisko, Sweden - II_Bog_E3_1 | ecosystem: Environmental > Terrestrial > Soil > Wetlands > Peat | place: Sweden: Abisko, Stordalen...
CTAAACAATCATTTATTTATGCAATTTTAGGATTTGCATTAACAGAAGCAATAGCTTTATCTGGATTAATGATGGCTTCTTTAATTTTATTTGGATTTTAAATAAAACTATATTTTTATATAATTAATTTTTTTCTTTTCTTTTCTATTTTGTAAAAAGTATATATATATATTTTCGAGCGGTTAGCTTAATTTGGTAAAGCAAAGGACTGTTAATCCTGAGAGTAAAAGTTCGAGTCTTTTACCGCTCGAAAATTAAATTAGATTGCATAGCTCAATTGGTAGAGCAGAGGCCTTTTAAGCCTAAGGTTGAAAGTTCAAATCTTTCTGCAATCAATTTTAAAATTATGAAGGAATAGTTTTAATTTGGTAAAACCGCAGTCTCCAACACTGTTAATAAGGGTTCGAATCCCTTTTCCTTTGGATTTGTTACCAGATGTAGCTTAGAGGTAGAGCATCGGTCTTGGGCACCGAAGGTCGTAGGTTCAAATCCTATCATCTGGCAAAATATATTTGGTCGTATAGCTCAGTTAGTAGAGCACTGGTCTGAAAAATCAGGGGTCCTAAGTGCAAATCTTAGTGCGGCCAAATATATTGTATTTTACTAATAGTACTATCTTGTTGTATATTTAAGTGATTTTAAACATTATTTATACTCGTTTTAGTACTATACGCTTTTAATGTGTTATTTATCTTTTAATTATGTTGCTGCTATAAATGTAATACCAAATGCACCTATTTTTGCATTTGATGATGAAAATGATTTAAAAACATTATATTTATAAAAACTAGATTTTTTAATTTGACCAAATTGAAAACTAAAATACTGCGATCGACTACTTTTTTGTGGTCTTCCTGTTATACTAAACCTTAATCCTACTAACTCTGATCTATTAACAAACGGTTCATGTTTAACTTGAATAAAAGCTTGCATTAGTAAAGATTCTAAACCACGTATTACTTTTCAGTGTTTATGTGTTCTAGTTAATTCTAGTGCGACTTGATCGGATAATATGTTAAAACTTTGGAAAGTTTGTACTAATGGTAGTAAATTTAAAAAATTTGTATAAAATTTACTAAATTTTAAAAATTTGGTTGTTAGTTGAATTCGCCGTTGAAATAAGTTTACTAGAAACGTCGCATTTGGGTATGTGTATTCATACTGTAAAATACAGAAAAAATAATTTAAATTACAAAACGTCTCTAAAAAATAAGCTAGCTTGTGTTCAAATAACTTATTAAATAATTGAAAATACCAAAAACAAAATGAAAGCTCTCCGCTTATTATCGAACGTACACATGTAAAATTTTGTAATCTATTTTTTGATTGATCTTGTTTTTGTTTATGTGTTTTATGCTGTATTTTAATACTATTATTATTATATAACGTTAATAAATTAATTTTTTTTAAATTAAAAATTAAAAAAATTAATTTAAATATGCGCAATTGTTTTATAAAAACGCGTATATAGCTTAAATATCTAAAATTATATATGTAATTTAAAATATTATTTTTTAGATGATTATTTCGTATAATAAACATATTTAAACAATAAAATACTAAACTACGGTATTTTATTTTATTTTGTGAAGTAAAATGTCCTCTTATATTTACAGTTTTAATTTTATTTATATTATAGTACGTGGTAATAGATATAAAGTTTTTTTTATTTTTTAGTCCTTTTAAAGTTTGTTTGTATATGGTATGCGTATTACTCAACCATCTTTTTTCTTCTTTATATAAACGTTTATTAATGCCAATAGGTTGAAATGTATGTAATGTGTTTCATTGTTTAAAAAAATTAAAACTATAAAATTTTGTGTTATATTTTAATTGTATAAAATATCTTGTTGACATTTTTAAAAAAAAGTACTGTAAGTTATATTGTTTGTTTTTATTATTAGTTTTAAATTTTTTAATATATTCAAAAAAACTATTAGTGTAAACCATACGATTAATAAAGTAATACATAGAGTTTAAATACCTTAATTTTTTTGAAAAAAAAAATATTAGTGATTTATATTTAAATTTAATTGAAAAATTCGGAAACATTAAACTTCGCGATCCAAAATTACATAATAATACAAGTATTTTTGATTTTTTAATAATTCGCATATTAATAAATTTATATGAAGAGCTATGCATTAGTCGATGTATTTTTTTTCGAAATAATGAAAAAATTCTGGTACTTCTAGTGTTAAATGGAAAGCTACGTAGAGCTGAGAAAAAAATTTCCAATAAAAAACAAACTTTAAAAAAACTGATAAAACAATAACTAATATCTAAAGGTTTTTGAATATATAAATTAAATTGTCAAAAACGTGTTTTTGTTTGGCGTAATAAATCTGGACTTGCTTTTGCACGCATTTAATTATCTTTTTATAGTTTTAATTAACCAATTAAAATACCTAATAGTAACTTGCCCAGTTTGGAATTGGTAATCTGTGCGTTTAATTGTATCTATTTGTATTTTACCAAATACAAATAAAAACGGATACCGGTTATTTACAAAAATATTTTTTGAATATTTTTCCCATGTATGTCGTAGTAAATCTTTTATAATTCCAATTCAAATTATAAAATTAAATTTGTTTTTATTATTTTTACTGTGTGCTATTTTGAGCTGATTACGTTTTTTTAATAATGTAATTAAGCTCAAAGTGTATGTATTTTTGAATGTTTCTAACTTAAAAAATGAGCATGCCATTATACCCTTTTTATAAAAATTTGATATTAATATGTTTTCTTTACGGCACCAGCCCCAATATATAGGTTTTTTTAAATTAAGATCTATTTCTTCTTCAAATTGATTTAACGTCGTAATTGCTTCGTTTAACCGTAAACTATATAATTCTTTTTTCGTAGCGGAAGGAAATGTGATTAAATATTCATTAAAGAATGTATGCATAAAACTTTGATCCATTAATCATACTTTTAGCGTTGTCATTTGAAAAAGTGATGATAATAATGAATATAAATAACCAGATAATAATTCAAAATGATAAGGTTTATAAAACCGTCCTAAAATCATTTTTTTATAACTACTATATCTTTCATATCTAATATCAAAAATGCTTGCTCGGAATTTTAAATTATTGAAAAAAATAAAATCGCCAACACAGGTTCTGTAGTGTGGATTGTTTGTTGTATAAAAATTAATTCTTAAAAATCCTCGTAATATAACTATACGCGCTAAAAAAATTGAAAAAATAAATCCGGCTCTAAATATAATAACATCTAGTCGATGTTCGAAATAGCTTAAGATGTTTGATAAAAACCCATGGTATTTTGAATAAATTCGTAAATTAGTTTTTACTTCTTTTTTAAATGTTTCTTGGTTGTTAATCCCATAAAATGTTTTAAAAACACCAAGTAAAATCCGTTTTTTCAGGTAGGTAGTATTGCGTCCCAATCGATTACCAACTAATCCTATTGTTTTTCATGGTCCTGGTTGTGGATATAATAAAAATAATCGTTGATATGTTTGTATTAATTTTAATTTTTTAGTAAAAATTCAAACTTTAGTACGTAACGGTGTAAAATAGAAACGTTTATATTTACGATTAAATAAACTAAGTCGTAATCATCTAAAAACAATTTTTTTTCATATTGAAAATCCTTCTTTGCTATTTCGTCGTTGAAAGATAAAATATTTTATTCCTGTAATAGGTGCGCTATAAATACCTCTTCTAAATACGCGTTTAAGACTTAAAATTTTTTGTGTTTTTTGATGGTTCGTTATTTTGTTTTTTATAACTTTAAAAAAAAATGTAAATTTAGTAAAGCTTTTTAAATTTCCAAGTATATTTGAAATTAAAAAATATTTAAATATTGGTTTAAAGATTAAAAACATATTCGGCATACTTTTAGATTTACGTGCGTGGTGTATTTTTGTTAATTTATATATTTTACGGTCTCAGTGTAGTTTTAAGCTTTTATTTTTTTTATCATAAAAAGTATAAATCATACGAAATGCTTGCGTATTTCGTAGTACTGCTATGTTATTTGTATTAAAAAAAGCACGATTTATTTGATTACTATTGTTTTTTGCTATTAATGTTAATTTACTAGTTTTATAAGTTATACATTTTTTTTTATCAAAATTTTTAATTTTTTTTACTATTTTATATGTTTTTATTTTAAATTTTTTAGCTTTGTTCGTTTTAATTAGTATATTTGTAATTTTACTTAGGCTGTATAAGATAGTAAGTTTCGTTGCATATTTAAAATTTCAATTTATTCCTCGCTTATGCATATTAATAAAAAAAAATAATCGATCACGTTTTAATATTTTGCTAATTAAATATGTTTTATAGCTGTATTTAATTGTTTTTTTGTGATTATTAACTAGTTTATTTTTTATTGTTCTATTTTCATAAAAATAATTTAGATTAACTGCTTTTTTCAATAGCTTTGAGCAGTTTGTATATATTATTGTATAGTATTTTGTCTGTTTTAGCTGAATTAAATATTTTGTATTTTTATGTACTTTTACAAAAATACTATATGTTGATCAAAATTTTATTTTTATTTTTATAAATAAATATTTTTTTGTATTTCTATATAAATTATGATTAAAGTAATTTATTATTTGATTCATTTGTATATTACTTATTTTTTTTTTATCGTTGTTATATTTTAAAAATATTATACTAAGTATTCGAAACATTATTAAAGCAACGTTCTTAGTATTATAATATAATTTTATTTTTAATTGAAATAATTTTAAATTGTATTGTATTAAATGTAAATTTTTTTTTGTCGTGTAATTTATGAATAATTTTTTATAATTATATTTTAGAGCGTTTTTAGGTGTTTGTACTATTAAATTTAGCTTATAAATTATAATTACTCAAGTTAACTGTATAGTATTAATTACTTTTATTAATGCATTATTTAAAATACATAATTTGGATATAACAACTGCCTGAAGTAGTGGTTGATGTTTTATTTTACCTGGCAAACTAAGTTTAAACATTTTAATATAAAGTATTAATTTATCGTTTATTATTTTTTTTTTAAAATTAAAAAATATTTTTGTTAATCCGTTTATTAGTTTGTCAAAACATACTGTATATTGTAATAATAATAGCCATGTAATTTGTTGTGTATTGTTTTGTATTTTATTTTGTTGTATTATTTTAATTATATTAATTAAATAAAAATTAAATATTTTTCATGTTTTTTTAACTTGTCACGCCAAGTGCACTGTGTTATTATTTATATAATTTATTGTATTAAATAAATGTAGTAAAGTTGTTTTTATAGGTTGTTTTGGTGCATTTATCATATGTATTTTTATATTTAATAAAAATTTAGTAAAAAATTTAATAAAAAGAAATAAGTATAATTTAATGATATAATTAAAATTTAAATATTTACTTTTATAGACTACATTTTTATATTGGTTTAATATATTTTTCGAAATTATAGAAAATTTGTATATTAATTGTTTAATATTTTTTTTTTGATGTTTTACAAATATTCATTTTGTTAAATCTAAATATGCCGACCATGTACTGATATACTTATGATGTAGTACTCATAATAATTTTATTCTAAATAAAATTATATCAATAATTAAGATAAAGCTAATGTATTGTTGTTGTAAATTTAATTTAGTGTTATTATTGTAATATTTTTTAAAAACTTGATAATATGCTTTAATTGCGGGTATATTATTATAATGCTTCTTTTTATGTATAGCAAACAAAACAATATAAATATTCATATATTTATATAACGCAGTTATACAATTAGTAGCAGCAAAACGTTTTTTATTATTATGTGTTATTTCGCTAATTATTTTTATTAGTGTTATGTATTGTTTATTTAAATTATTATGTTTGTTATGTTGTTTATAACATATAAACATAAATTTCAAAAAAACTAAATTATATAGCGTGTTAAATCATTTATTTGTAACTATAGTATATTGTGAAATTTTAGATAATTTTGTCTTATTATTTTTTGAAAAAACGCTACTATATACCAATCCGCATATTGTTTTATGTTTAATATAATAAACCGTACATGCTAATTGGTTTAAGACATTGTGAAAACATACTATATCAGACCATAACTTTGATAATTCAATTATTGTTTGTGGCATTTTAAATGGTTTAACTATATTTTTCCATCAAGTATGTTTATTTTTAGTATATGAAATAAGTGGTAATATTATTTTCAATGAAATTGCCATTATTGCTATTTTAATACGTTGTTGTTTTAAATGTTTTATATCTGTAACGCCTGTCGAATTAGTTTGTTGGGTGTGAATTATTTTAGAATTATTTATTTTTTGTTTTAAACGAAACATAACTTGGTGTATTATTTTTCTAAAACATGTTAAATAATTAATTCCTTTATAATTGCTTGTAATAGGGTTTATAATATAATTAAAAATAAACATTAAATATGTAATTAAAATTATTTTCGTATACGTTAGTTTTATCCATATGTATGTGTTTGATTTTTTAGTTAGTTGTGGTTGTTGTATTAAACGTTTTATAAATATTATTGATATATGTATATTATTATGGTTTATTGTAATATTGGCATTATCAAAGTTTTTAATAGCATTTTTTACGATTAACGTTTTAAAAAACGGTACTAATAGTTTAAAATTTGTATTATGTAGGCATATTTTAGATATATAAGTAATTTGTTTGTACTTATTAAAATATATAAAATTATAATATAATTTGTAATAAAACATTTTACTGCTTTGTTTTATGGTACGTCATTGTTTGATAAATACTTGAGCGTGTATAGGTTTGTTAATTAATTTAAACTTATGTATTAAATGCGATTTATTATAAAAAAATATTTTAAATCACAGCTTCATTTTCGATACTCCAGTTATAATAGGTTTATTACTTATTGCTAATTTCAAATTGTGGATATACATAATAATAAACCTAAAATATAAATTTTTCTCGTGTGGAAAATTAAAAAATGAAAAGTAATACATTTTGTAAATTAAGTATTTAATACTATTACCGTAGGTTAAATCCTTAATTTTGTTATTATATTTAAATTCTGTAGTTGTCGTTACTTTTAATTGATTCTTGTTTAAATAATAGCTATCAAATACATTTATTTGATTATTATTATTTTGTTGCCATGTTTTATGTAATATAAAACGATCTTCATTTAAGTTAGTAGTATGATTTATTCTTGTAAATAGATAAAGTATTTCTATTAATTTTTTTGATGTTACGTTTATATCTGGTAGTTTATTATAAAAACATAAAATTGTTTTATTTGTTGACGTTTTATTTTGAATACTTAACATTATTGTAAAGCTAAGTTGGTTTTGTTCTGCCGTTGTTAGGTTAATTATTTTTTTTTGAAATTCATTTAGTTTTATTATTTGTCAATAATAACCAATAATTTTTTTTGTGTTTATATTGATGTATTGATTTTGAAAATATTTAAATGAAGTTAATACCGCCATCAGGAATATTCTTGGTTGTTTAAAAAGTATATTAATAAAAATTAAGTATTTATTATAGCTTAATTGACACATTTTAAATTTATAGCATCGTTTGTTTAGTATATTTTTATTATATTTGTTTTCTTTATTTATAATTGATCAAGTATTTGAATTTTTAGTATATATTATACTTTTATAATGAGTATAAAAATATATAAAATATATTTTTGTATTGTATGTTGTATAGCTATTCAAATATTGACTGTTTTGTATAAATGGTATTGTTTTTAGTATATTATTTAAAGTATAATTAAATTGTATTGAATAATTTATGGTTGTTTTTTGTGTATATAATGTTTTTTTATTTGTGTATTGTTCTAATGTTACATTTTGTCGATTTTGTTGATAATTATATAAATAAATTCAATATTGTAGTGTACGTGCTAATACAAAATTTTTGTAAAAAAAAAAGTCAGTTTGTTTACTTATTTTATCTTGTTTTGAATTTAAACGTAATAAACTTGTTATATTTGTGATCGGTGTTAACATATTAAATAGACAATATCTACCTAATTGCTCTGTTTTTGAGATTCTTTTTATATTGTTTTTATATTTATTAATAACAATATGAATTGCTGTAATGCTGCTAGTATTGTAGCAACTTTCTTTAAATATTATTTTTACTTGTAGTATTAATTGCCCAAATTGATGCATTAATTTGTTATTTATATTAATGTAACCAGTTGTATATTTATTTTTATGTTTATAATAAAATATGTAGTAGTTATGGTGCACGTAATAATGCTTTAAAATAATGTACTTAAAACTTTTGATAAAACTTAATTGATAGTTTTTTGAAAATCTTATAAATTCAATCCTATCTCATAGTATATTTTTATGTATGTTATTATTTTTTCTATTACGTATATGTTTTAAATGCTGTTGTTTTCTATAAGTAATAAATATATTTCCAAATGAAAGTAATAATCATTTGTAGTTTATGTTCTCAATTTTTTTCTTTGTTAATTTTGTGCTATGCTTATCGTTATTTATTACGTATTGGTTTAAAAAATATTTTTGTTTTCAAGTTGCTTGATTATTCTGTGTATTTTTTATTAATTTGTAAAAAATATTTGAAGTATTGTTCGCTAATTCCAATGTATTAAAAAAAAATAGTATAAATATTTTTTTTGCAAAAATTTTAGTTGTTATTAAAAAACTATATTGGAATATTAATTTTAATATATTAAAATTAATATAATAATTTTTATAATATTTAATAGTGTTTGTTCGCATATTAGCATATTTAAGTATTATATTATATTGTCGCCATTTATTTAAGTAAGTATCAGCTATTATTTGTTGGAAATAATTTATAATATTTTCTTGATAAACGCGTTTATAAGCTGGTAAATTAGTTTTATATAAATAAAAATTTTTTTTAAATATGAGGTTATTAATAGGTTTACTCTTATTGTTATGTAGCTCCGGTCCTATTATTGTATTTCATGAAATCCGGCTTATTTTGCTGTTTTGATTTGTTAGCTTATAGTATTTATTAAGCATGATTTGTTTTGCACGAAAAAATAAAAAAATTTCTATATTATTAAGATTTTTTCAATCTTTTAAATTAGCTGAAAATCTATTTTTATTGTTTACTACCACAATATGTTTACTTTTCCTACATATGGCTCATATTATGCTTTCATAAGTATTTTTTATGTCTGAATCTGTTAATATTTTATTAATTTTAAATATCATCGATTAAATATTTTTGCGTATCAAATATTTTTGATTGAAAAATAATATTAGAAAGTAGTTTAATAAAAAGTAATTTATTAATAAATTCTAATAATAGAAAACGTCTTTTTTGTAATGTATGCGCAATTTTATATATTATTTCTTTTTTATACGTCGTAGCTATAAAATATTTTTTCATATTATATGAAAAAATTATTGGGCAAAAATATTTTATAAATGTTTGTGTATTGATAAATATATGTTGAAAAAATTCAAATAATGCAGTATTATTTATTATATTATTTTTATATAGGTGTGTAGTTGATTGTGTTAAATGTATTTTATAAATATTTACAGATGCTCTAATATATTCTCATTTAAAAAAAATTAATTTAAAGTAATTTAAAACAAAAAGTTCATAAAATTCAAAAAAAAAATAAATATTCATATGTTTTTTTTTTGAGAACGGTTGTATAAAAATTAAAAAACTGATTAGAATAATGCGCGATAACATATTTGTATTATTAAAATTTGGTAAAGAATAGGTTGTTGCAATGTATTTTTTATAATTAATATTAACTGAAAAGTTTGAAACAGGAATTCCTGTAATTTTTAGTTCTGCATAAAAATTATTAGAAAAATTTAATCCAAAATTTATAACAAAATCTGGTATGTTTTTATATAGCCGTATATTAGTTAAATAACCAACATTCCATGGTCCGATACTAAAATAATTATTTGTCCAATATGCTATAAGTTTAACACCATTTGTGACTTGTAATCTATCGGTTACTAAAAGGATTTTTCCACCTGATTGAATGCTATTTTTTAAAACAATTAATTGGTAGTATAAATAGAAAGCTAATCAATTTCACTTTAAAAAAATGTTATTAAAAACTGTCATGAATATGAAAGCTCCTGTTTCGTTTCGTTTTAATAAACTACCGGAAGGTACTAATATAAGTCAGAATTTTAAAATTAATAATCGACTTAGTTTATTTTTACCGGTCAACTTCACCAGATACAATATCTTGTGTTCCTATAATTGTAACTACATCAGCAAGAAAATGTGTTTGGGCCATAAAATCTATACCTTGTAAATGTAAAAACCCAGGTGATTTAAATTTGCACCGGTACGGTTTATTTGTATCAAGACAAATAAAAAAAACACCAAATTCACCTTTTGGTGCTTCAATTGGTACATAATTTTCAGATTTATTAATTGAAAATCCTTCACTAAAATATTTGAAATGATGAATAACGTTTTCCATATTTTTTTTCAAAATTTTACGATACGGAAAAGCGTATTTACTTAATATATTCTTATGTAGGCCTTCTGGTATGTTATTTATACAAAACATTATAATATTTAAAGAAGTTCTCATTTCTTGTACACGGATTAAAAACCTATCATAACAATCACCATTATGCCCAATTGGTACACTAAAATTTATCATATTATATATTTCATAGCTATTATACTTCCGTAAATCAATTGGTATACCAGAACCCCTAGCTAGTACGCCGCTAAAGCCAAAACTAAGCGCTTGTGTATATTTAACAATTCCAACATCTATTAATCTTGTTTTTCATATGCGGTTGGCTGTTAAAAGTTCCTCGAGTTCATCTATTCGTGAACCGAAATTATTAATAAATTTAAAAATATCATTTAAAATGCCAATAGGTAAATCTTCAAATACACCGCCAGGTCTAAAGTATGCCGCATGCATACGTGCACCAGATACGCGTTCATAAAATTCCATTAATTTTTCTCGTTCTTCAAATGCCCATAAAAACGGTGTTAATGCCCCAACATCCATAGCATGCGTTGTTAATGCCATTAAATGATTAAGTAATCTTGTTATTTCTAGAAATAATACGCGTATAAATTGTGCGCGTATTGGAACTTGAATATCTAGTAATGCTTCTATACCAAGGCAATAAGCATGTTCTTGTGCCATCATCGATACATAGTCTAATCTATCGACATAAGGTAATGCTTGTATATATGTTTTAGATTCAATTAATTTCTCGGTTCCTCTATGTAATAAACCAATATGTGCGACCGCTCGAATAATTTGTTCACCAAAAACCTGCAAAACTAACCGTGAAACGCCGTGTGCCGATGGATGCTGTGGACCAAAATTTAAATTATATGAAACAAATTTAATATGATTTAATGTTTTTTTATTTTTAAAAAGCATTTTTAATTTTATATATTGTGTAGTATCTATAAATCTATAATTTCTAGTTAATAAAATTTTACTATATATATATAGAATTAGTTTTTTTTATATAAACGTATTATAGTTTAATTTTTAAATTTAATGCGAATATAAAATATCTTCAAGGTAAATACAGCTTAATACAAAAAATACATATGCTTGTAAGCAGCTAACTAAAATTTCTAATATGTAGATTATTGATACAACAAGTCAAGGAATACAACTAAAAAAAAATAAACTACCCGTTGATGTTAGAATTACAAAACTAAAACTACCTAAAATTTTTAATAGCGCATGACCTGACATCATATTAGCGAATAACCGTATAGCTAGACTTAATAATCTAGCAAAATATGAAACGAGTTCTATCAAAATTAATAATGGTGCAATTACTAATGGTGCACCACTTGGTTTAAAAATTCCTAAAAATGGTAAAAATCCTGTTTTATATATTGCAATGCAGTTAATTGAAAAAAATATAATAAATGAACAAAAAAATGCTATAATAAATGAGCATGTTATTGTAAATCCAAACGGAATAATACCAACAATATTTGAAAATAAAATAAATAAAAAAATATAACTAAATAAAATAAATGATACTGGTTTACTTAAACTTATATTTGTACGAAAAACATTACAAATAAAGCCAAAAAGTTGTAACCTGAATAGGTATAAATAATTAATATTTGAAATTGCTAAAAAACGATAATTTGTAAAAAATATAAGTGTAAAAATTGTTAGTGTAAAAATTGCTCCAATTGCTAAATTATTAATTGAAATACCTGAAAAAAAAAAATAAATATCAAAAATATCTAACGGTTCAAAAATAATAGTATTTAACATTGATTTAAAATGTGTATAATTATTAAAAAAAAACATATAAACTTAACCTTTTAATTTTGTAAATGCACCTAATTGTATTTTTGTGTCAAATCGAAATAAAATTAGTAAAATACCTAAGCCAACTGCTGATTCACAGGCTGCTCCAATTAATATAAATAATGCATATATTTGCCCTAGTTCGAGTGTTAATATTGTTGAAATACTAATAAATAAAAAAAATATGCCAACAAACATAACTTCAATAAATATCATGAGTATAAGAATATTATTTCAATTCAGAATAACACATAAAATTCCGTAGCAATAAATAAATAATGATATTACTAATAATAAATTTCCGATTTCAAAAAAATTAAAAAATAATGATCCAACTTGTATATTAAATATGAACCCAGCGTAAATGTTTTTAAATACTAATAATAACATGCGTATCTTTTTAATTAATTTGCATAAAGTAGTAAAGTATAGCAAGAAAGTAGTGAGATATCTAAAATAAGATTACTATTTATACCAAACAGAATTAAGCAAATTCCAAGTGTTGTTAAAATAATAAATTCTGTAATATTAATATCATAAAAATTAATAAAATAATTAACTTGTAATGTACCAAAAAACAGTTTAGTAAATAGTAGAAACGAGTAAACCGCACTTAGTATAATACCAAGTCCTGCTAATAGCGTAATAAATGTATTACGTTCGTATAAGCTTATTAATATTAAAATTTCTCCTATAAAATTTGATGTTCCAGGAAATCCAATATTACCTAGAGTAAATAAAAAAAAAAATCCCCCACAAAGTGGCATAACTTGAATAAGTCCTCCAAAATAGCTAAGTAAGCGTGTATGAAATCTACCGTATAGTAATCCAACTAAAAAAAACAAAGCTGTAGAAACAATACCATGGCCTATCATTAAATAAAATCCACCTTCTATACCATAAATTGAATTTGAAAAAATTCCTAATACAACAAAATTCATATGCGCAATTGAAGAATACGCAATAATTCGTTTTAAATCAACCTGTCGCAGTGTTGTTAATGAGGCATATATTACACTTGTAATACATAATGTAAAAATCAACGGTAAAAAATATAAGCAAAATTTTGGAAAAATTGGTAATAGGTATCGTAAAAATCCATAACCTCCTATTTTTAATAAAATACTAGCCAATATGATTGAACCTATAGTTGGCGCTTCAACATGAGCTTCCGGTAATCATATATGAAATGGCATAATTGGTATTTTAGTAGCAAATGTTATAAAAACAAAAAATCCTAAAAGAAATTGTTCTTGTTCGGAAAAATTATATATTAATAGTATTGGATAAAATGTCGATCCAACTTGAAGTAATATGTATATTATAATAAATAAGGTTAATAGTGAGCTTATCATTGTGTAAAAAAATAAGTAAAATGTTGCTTTTATACGTCTCGCGCGTGAACCTCAAAAACCTACTAAAAAAAACATTGGAATTAAACTGGCTTCAAAAAAAAAATAAAAAAAAAATAAATCTAAGACACTAAAAATTAGAATAATTAATAATTCTAAAATAATTAATAATTGAATAAATATAGAAAATTCTTTTGCATTAACGTCTAAACTAAAAAAACATATATTAAAAATAAAGATTGTTAAAATAATAAATACTATAGAAAATCCATCAAGACCAAATGCTAGTTGAATTCCGGTCATCGGAAAATTTATCAATTGTATAAAGTATTGAAAGCCGTAATTTGTTGTATTTGTAATTATAAAACAATCAAAAAAATAATAACTATAAAAACTTAGGACTTGCATAATTGCACTATAAACTATAACAGCAGTACGGAGGTTAGATATACCAATTTTGAACGGAAAAAGGAATATATAACAAACAAATAGTGTAGATAATATAATTTCAAGAAGTAAAAAATTTCAATTTAAATTTAAAAAGGTAAACATAATGATATTTTAATTAAATACTATATGATTTACTATGCGTAAGATAATAGTTATTGTAATATGTTTAAAATTTGTTTATACGTTGTTATAAATTTTCATTATATATACAAAACTAGTCATATAAATTACCTATATAAATATATAGAATAAACTATATATTTTAATAAATTTTTTTTTAATTAAGGCGTTTATGCCAATATTATTTAATTTTTTTATCTTCTTTATTATGCCCCATTCATATACCTAATTGGGCAACAGGGCTTATTCCAGTATATTCTGCTACGATATAATTTGCACCGCCAATTGTTCAGACAACAGAATTAAATCTTGGGTCAAACTTAATACTTGGTGGTTTTGTAAATCGTCATGATGGGTGCATTTCACTTGTAAATATTCCTTTATATGCTGTCGGAATTTTAGGAATGTCTGATAAATTATTAAAAACTGTTGGATTTATATGCTCACTTCATTGTAAGCAAATTTGAATATATTCTGATCATAATCTAAAGTAAAGAATATTTAATACAATCGAAAATCATGCCAATAATAATGAATCTAATGTTACTCATAAAATGATTGTTAATGGAAAAATTCTATGAATAATGATAAATAGCCGTATATTATCTCAATTTAATAAAAATTGATTTTCAATTATTTTATTTTTTAAATAACCTCGATTTAATAACGTCGCAGTTATTAGTAAAATACTAATTGAGAATACGAGAATGATAAAACGTTTACTTATAATTAAAGCCAATGGGATAGTAGAAAAACTTCAAATTATTATTGAAAGAAGAATTCCTCGAATTATGAGTTGACTGATTGTTCAAAAAACTGTAATATATTCTAGAGCTAAATAATTTAATAGTTTTGAATTAATGTTGTTTAGCAGATTATCAAAATATATAATTAAAAAATGTTTATTTCAGTATAGAATTACGCTGTTTATACTTTTGTTTAGTATTTTAAATATGAAAATAAAATATTTATTTTTTATACTGCGTAAATTATTAATTATGAAAATGTTCAGTAATATACTATCATTATTAATAATTATTTGATTTTGTATTAAAATATAGATAATAAATATCGTGGATAAAAAAAGTAGACTAATATTTTTCGTAGTTTCATATAAAGGTTTTTTCATAGTTATAAATCTACTAATATACTTAAAATTTAATAAAATTGAGTAATATAAAATATGCTTTTTAAAATGGTATTTAATTCTTAATTTAATAAACGTAAAAAAAATTGCTGCGTATTCAGCTATAACATAGCTCTGTTTGTGATCCAGAATATTTATATAAAGTAATTCTGTACCAAAAATAATAAACCCG